>Ga0208244_100295_pt1 | contig 55210 bp, 41 predicted proteins | sample SubbioCR12Aug_5A_FD_184828 | JGI IMG/M metagenome (GOLD analysis project Ga0208244, IMG submission 184828) | Serpentinite rock and fluid subsurface biosphere microbial communities from McLaughlin Reserve, California, USA - CR12Aug_5A (SPAdes) | ecosystem: Environmental > Terrestrial > Deep... | reverse complement strand
GGCCGCATCTGCTCACGGCCCTGCGAGGCGCAGTGCCGCCATGGCTGGCCGGGCAACGGCGAGCCGGTGGCGATCTGCCACCTGAAGCGCGTCGCGGCCGACCTCAAGGACGCCGGCCACCGCATTACCGAGCGCCTGTATTCGCCCACCGGCAAGCGCGTGGCCATCGTCGGCGCGGGTCCGGCCGGCGTGGCCGCCGCGCACGATCTTTCGCTGCTCGGCCATGATGTGGTGATCTTCGAGCGCGAGGAGCGCGCCGGCGGCATGCTGCGCTACGGCATCCCGGAATTCCGCCTGCCGCGCAATACGCTGGACATCGAGCTGCACAATGCCCTGCGCCTCGGCGTGCAGGTGCGCACCGGCGCCGAGATCGGCAACGGCGAGGGGCAGATCCCCATGTCCAGGCTGGAACAGGACTTCGACGCCGTGCTGCTCGCCACCGGCTGCATGGCGGCTTCGCCCTTGCCGCTGCTGGGCGAATGGGAGAAGCGCGACCTGCGCGGCATGGAGGGCGTCGAGTACGGCCTGGATTTCCTCATGGAGATGCACCGCGGCGCGGAAAAGACGGTCGGCAAGCGCGTGGCGGTGGTCGGCGCCGGCTTCACGGCACTGGATTGCGCGCGTGTGGCCGCGCGCCTGGGGGCGCACGAGGTCACCATCCACATCCGCACGGCGGAGGAATACATTCCTGTCACCCCCGAGGAGATTTTCGAGGCGAAGCGCGAGGGCGTGCGCATCAAGGGCCTGCGCACCCCGGTCGGCCTGACGGCGGAGGGCAACCGGCTGACCGGCATCGAATTCGTGCAGAACCGCCTCGGCGGCTGGCGCAGCAACGGGCGCCGCCAGGCCATCCCGATCGAGGGTTCGGAATTCCATGAGCCTTGCGATACCATCATCATCGCCATCGGGCAGCAGACGGCGAACGACTACCTCGGCACGAAACTGGAGCTGGACCGCTGGGGCAACGTGCGCATCGGCGTGGACGGCATGACCTCGCACAAGGGCATGTTCGCCGCCGGCGATTACGTCAGCGGCGCCTCGACGGTGGTGCAGGCGGTCGGCCACGGCCGCCAGGTGGCCAAGCGCATCGACGCCTGGCTGATGGGCCGCGAGCGGCGCAAGCAGGTGGTGCGCATCGTGCCGGTGGACAAACCGCTGCGCGAACGGGCCTTCGATTTCATCGTGCGCCAGCACATGCCGACGGCGCACATGGACGAGCGCATGCGCGACGGCAAGCACGAGGTGGAACTCGGCCTCGACGAGAAGCTGGCCTTCGAGGAGGCCAAGCGCTGCTACCTGTGCAACCTGCGCTACCAGATCGACGTCGACCGCTGCATTTTCTGCCGCGCCTGCATCGAGGTCGCGCCGCGCAATTGCATCAAGCTGGTGCGCGGCGTCGAGATCGACGAGCAGGGCGCCTACGGCAAGCTGCTGGAAACCAAGGAATGGAACCAGGTCGGCGCGATCTGGATAGACAACAACGAGTGCATCCGCTGCGGCCAGTGCTACACCGCCTGCCCGGTGCAATGCATCTCGATCTCGCGCTGCGAGCTGACCGAGGTGGAGGTCTGAGATGACGGAAGCCAGCCGCAAAGCGCGTCACCACATCATCGTCGGCAGCGGCGTGGCCGGCAGCCAGGCGGCGGAAACCCTGCGCGAATGCGAGCCCGATGCGCGCATCACCATCCTCACCCTGTCCAGCCTGCTTTTCTACAACCGCTACGACCTGCCCAAGGTGTTTCGCGGCCACCGCGACTGGCGCGAGTACCTGGTCTATCCCGCGGCGTACTACCGCGACTGGAAAATCAATGTGCGGCGCTGCAGCCGCGTCGCCGGCGTCGATGCGCGCCGGCGCGTCATCGCCCTCGACCACAAGGAGGAGGTCCGCTTCGACACGCTGCTGGTGGCCTCCGGCGGGCGCGGCTACATTCCCGAGGACCTGACGGACTTCCGACCGCTGATGCACGGCTTTTCCAGCTACACCGAGGCCATGTCGGCCGCCAACGAGGTGCCGAAGAAGGGGCACGTCATCATGCTTGGCGGCGACATGATCGGCCTCGACCTGGCGCGCACGCTGATCGATACGCGCCACCGCGTCACCCTGGTGGCCGGCCCGAACACCTTCTGGCCGCACGAAGTGGATGATACGGAGCGTCCTGGCCTGATCGCGGCCCTGGAGAAGATGGGGATCGAAGTGCTCGAAGGCGCCGACGCCGGCGGCATCGCCTCGATCGATCAGGGCGCCCCCGGCCTGTCGGCGCGGCGCGTGCTGTTCCGCGACGGCACCGAACTGTACGGCGATGTGGTGATGCCGTTCTTCGGACTGTCGCCATCGGTCGAATTCATGCTCGGCTCCGGCGTCGACATCGAGCGCGGCCTGCTGGTCGACCCGGCACTGCGCACGACCACCGAGGGCATCTATGCCGCCGGCGACGTCTGCCAGATATGGTCGGATGCCGAGCGACGCTACCGCTTCTACTACGGCTGGAAGAACGTGCGGGCCATGGGCGATCTGGCGGCGCGCAACATCACCGGCAGCAGCGACCCCTGGGTGCCGGCGCAGGACGAGAAGCTGCACATATCGGACGACGGCAAGATCCAGTCGCCGTTCTGGGAGTACGCATAGTGGCCACGGATATACAAATTTCCATCGTCGGTTCGGCCGGCGACGGCACCATCGCCGCCGGCGACATCCTCAAGAACGCCCTCGCCGGCATGGGCTACAAGATCATCAGTTTCGATGTCTACCCGCCGGAAATCCGCGGCTTCGGCAAGTGCATCGCGCGCATGCGCGTCACCACCGAGCAGGTCTACTCGCTCAAGCACAAGTCCGACGTGCTGATATCGCTCGACGACAGCCACGCCATCCCGCACGCCGACGAGGTGCGCGAGTGCGGCGCAGTGATCTACGAGCGCGCCTCCATCGTGCAGTTGCCGGAAGGCGGCCACATCAGCGCCCATATCGGGCCGGGCCAGTTGCCCTATCCGGTGCCGGTCCGCGAACTGGCGGAGAAGAGCACCAGCGCCAACCGCTCGCGCAACATTGTCGTGCTGGGCTTCCTCGCCGGACTGCTCGACCTGCCCGATGGGGCCTTCCTCAAGGCCATCGCCAAAAAATTCAAGCGCAAGGCGGAGGCCGCTGCGGCCAGCGAGGCGGCCTACCGCATCGGGCGCGAATTCGCGGCGCAGACCTTCAAGCTGGACGACGTGGTGTTCGGCCCGCCGGTGTCCACCGTGGTGGCGGGCGCGACCGTCGAGATGATCAGCGGCAATGCCGCCATCGTGCGCGGGGCGCTGGATGCCGGCATCGACACCTTCTTCGGCTACCCGATCACGCCGGCGACCTCGATCATGGAGCGTCTCGCTGCCGAGATGCCCAGGCGCGGCGGCCGCCTGCTGCAGACGGAGGATGAGATCTCCGCCATTTCGGCCGTCATCGGCGCAGGGTTCGCCGGTGCGCGTGCGGCGACCTCGACCTCCGGGCCGGGCCTGTCGCTGATGGCCGAGATGCTCGGCATGGGGGTGATCGGCGAAGTGCCGGCCGTCATCTTCGTTTCGCAGCGCGGCGGCCCCTCCACCGGCCTGCCGACGAAGACCGAGCAGTCCGACCTGCATATGGCCGTGTTCGGCGGCCACGGCGACGCGCCGCGCATCGTCATCGCGCCGACCAACGTCGACGGCTGCTATCGCTGCGCCGGCAAGGCCTTCGAACTGGCCGAGGCCTACCAGACGCCGGTGATCGTGCTGGTCGACCTGTATCTTTCCAACCGCTACGAGACGGTGGTGTTCCCGGCGCGGCCGCCCTTCGAGGCGGATGTGAACCGCAGGCCGGGCAAGCAGGCGGCCGGCACGCAGTACAAGCGCTACACCCTTGGCGGGGACTCCATCAGCCCGCGCGCCCTTCCCGGCGAGAAGGGCGGCATGCACGTGGTGACCGGCCTCGAGCACAACGAGCTGGGCCGACCCAGCGACCAGGGCGAGATGCACGAGGCGATGAGCCGCAAGCGCCACGAGAAGTTGAAGGAAGCGCTGAAGCATCCCGACTTCACCATCTGCAAGCGCTTCGGCGACGAGGGCGCGGTTGACGTCGGCGTGATTTCCTGGGGCTCGAATTTCGGCGAAAGCCTGGAGGCAATGCTCAAGGCGCGCGGCGAGGGCATCCGCTGCGCGGCGATGAAAGTGGTGATGCTCTCGCCCTTCCCGACGGAGCGGGTGGCGGCCTTTCTTGCCGACTGCAAGGAAGTGCTGGTGCCGGAGCTCAATTACCAGGGGCAGTTCGCCAACCTGCTGCAGTCGCATGTGGCGCGGCCGGTGACGCGGCTCAACCGCGTGCCGGGCGAGCCGATGAAGGTCGAGGACATCCTCGAGGAAATCCGCCGCCTTGCAGGACGCAAGGCGGCGCAAAAGGCAGCGTAGACCCTGTAGGTCGGGCTTCAGCCCGACACCAGCCGCCGCAGTCGGCCTGAAGGCCGACCTACATCGAAAGGAACGCGACATGGGCGAAATCAAACCGGTTTATCTCGAAGAGAAGCTGAAGGAGATCGAGGACAGCGGGCGGCTCGACTACCGCTCGAAGACGCTGCCGACCTGGTGTCCGGGCTGCGGCTACTTCTCCATCGTCGAGGCGGTGGCCGCTTCGCTGTGCGAGTTGAACATCCCGAACGAGAATGCCGTGATGGTCTCCGGCATCGGCTGCTCCTCGCGCTTCCCGTTCTTCGTGAACAGCTACGGCATGCACACCCTGCACGGGCGGGCGCTGCCGGTGGCCACCGGGGTGAAGACGGCGAACGACGCGCTGACGGTGGTAGCGGTGGGCGGCGACGGCGACGGCTTCGCCATCGGCGGCGGCCACGTGCCGCACGCGGCGCGGCGCAACGTGGACATCACCTACCTGCTCTTCGACAACGGCATCTACGGCCTGACCAAGGGGCAGACCTCGCCGACTTCGGCGATCGGCTTCCGCACGCCGACCAGTCCCTACGAGAATCCCGACCGGCCGCTCAACCCGCTGCTGATGCTGCTCTCCTACGGCGCCAGCTGGGTGGGGCAGGCCTATGCCGGCCGGCCCGACCACCTGCACAGGATGATCACTCAGGCCATGGCGCACCGCGGCTTCTCCTACCTGCACATCCTCTCGCCCTGCGTCACCTTCGACAAGACGCACCGCACCTACGGCAATCTCGGCATGCAGGTGCGCGACCTGCCCGCCGACCACGACCCCACCGACCGGCTCGCCGCCATGCGCGAGGCCATGGACGATGCCTTGCCCGCGCTCGGCCTGTACTTCCGCGAAGAGCGGCCCACCCTGGCCGACGCCCTCGACGGCCTGGTGGAAAAGGCCGGCGGCGAACTGCCCGGCAAGGTCGCCGCCAAGCCGGTGCGCAAGGCGGCGCGGCGCTAGCTAGTCTCCGGCAAAAGTCAGTCCCCGCAACACGGCGGCAAAGAACTCCCCCCCGCCCCATTGGGGAGAGGGTTGGGGTGAGGGGCGCATTTCGGCGATAATGTGGCTGTTGGCTTGATTGTCAGGCCGTTCCTGCATCCACCAGTGGTCTCCGTCACCCATTCCATCGCCCAGGCCGGCGCCGAAGCCGCGCAGTTCGACCTGCTCGCCGAGGGCCTGCCGCCCGAAGCGCGCGAGCGCCTCGTGCTGGCCGCCGACTTCGCCAAGGCGCTCTATGTCGGCAAGCAGCTTGGCACGGGCGAAGACGCCTGGCAGCACGCCGTCGGCATGGCGCTGGTGGCCGCCTCCCTCAAGCTGGATCCCGACACGCGGCTGGCGGCGCTGCTCTTCGCCGCCTCGGATTACCTCGAGGACGCCAGCGAAAAACTGGCGGCCCGCTTCGGCGCGCCGGTGGCGGATCTGGTCGACGGCCTGCGCCGCCTCAAGGGCCTGCAGCTGGTGACGGGCAAGAATGAAAGTGCGCAGAGCGTCAAGGCGCAGGCGGAAGTGCTGCGCAAGATGCTGCTGTCCATGTCGGAGGACATCCGTGTCGTGCTGCTGCGCCTGGCCAGCCGCACGCAGACCCTGCGCCACCTGGCCGACTGCCCCGAGGCCGAGCGCAACGAGGTGGCGCGCGAGAGCCTGGACATCTACGCGCCGCTGGCCAACCGCATCGGCGTCTGGCACCTGAAGTGGGAGCTGGAGGACCTCTCCTTCCGCTTCCTCGAGCCGGACACCTACAAGCGCATCGCGAAGAAGCTCGACGAGCGCCGCGTCGAGCGCGAGCAGTTCATCGACGAGGCGATCGCCCGCATGAAGGCGGAGCTGGCAGAGGCCGGCATCGAGGCCGAAGTGGCCGGCCGGCCCAAGCACATCTACAGCATCTACAGCAAGATGCGGGCGAAGCGCGTGGATTTCGAGGAGGTGTACGACGTGCGCGCGCTGCGCGTGCTGGTCGGCGACATCAAGGACTGCTACACCGTGCTCGGCATCGCGCACCACATCTGGCAGCCGATCCCGCAGGAGTTCGACGACTACATCGCGCACCCGAAGGGCAACAACTACCGCTCGCTGCACACCGCCGTGATCGGCCCCGGCGGGCGGGCGCTGGAAGTGCAGATCCGCACCCACGAGATGCATCGCCACGCCGAGCTGGGCGTCGCCGCCCACTGGCGCTACAAGGAAGGCGCCGGCCAGGACGCGCGCTACGACGACAAGATCGCCTGGCTGCGCCAGTTGCTGTCGTGGCGCGACGAGATCAGCGACTCCTCGGAATGGGTGCGCCAGTTCAAGCGCGCCGCGCTCGACGACACCATCTACGTGCTGACGCCGCAAGGCCGCGTCATCGACCTGGCGAGCGGGGCGACGCCGGTGGACTTCGCCTACCGCCTGCACACCGACCTCGGCCACCGCTGCCGCGGCGCCAGGGTCAACGGCGCGCTGGTGCCGCTCAACACGCCGCTGCAGAACGGCCAGACCGTCGAGATCGTCACCGTCAAGCAGGGTGGGCCGTCGCGCGACTGGCTGCAGCCGGAGCAGGGCTACCTCGCCACCTCGCGCGCCCGCTCGAAAGTGCGGCAGTGGTTCACCGCGCAGGAGGAAACCGAGACGCAGGCGCAGGGCCGCGCCATCGTCACGCGCGAGATGCAGCGCGAGGGCCAGACCGGCGCCAACATCGACGAACTGGCGCACAAGCTCGGCTTCGCCAACGCCGACGCGCTGTATCTGGCGGCGGCGAGGAACGAGGTTGGCCAGCGCCAGTTGCAAACGGCGCTGCGCGGCGCGCCGGAGGCGGCGCCGGCGGAACCGGAAATCCAGACGCGGCGCAGCAAGGCGGGAAGCTCAGGCAGCCGCGTCCTCATCGTCGGCGTGGACAAGCTGATGACCCAGCTCGGCCGCTGCTGCAAGCCGGCGCCGCCGGACGCCATCGCCGGCTTCGTCACGCGCGGCAAGGGCGTCTCCATCCACCGCCTCGATTGCACCAACTTCCGCAACATGAGCGCGCGCAACCCGGAGCGGCTGATCGGCGCGGAATGGGGCGAGGGCGCTGCTGTTGATGCGGGTGCCCTCTACCCGGCGGACATCGTCGTCGAGGCGCAGGACCGCCAGGGCCTGCTGCGCGACATCTCCGAAGTGCTCTCGCGCGAGAAGATCAACGTCACCGCGGTGCGCACCCAATCGAAGCAGGGCGCCGCCCGCATGGGCTTCACCATCGAAGTGAGCGGGGTGGCGCAGCTGCAGCGGGCCTTGAAGCTGATCGGGGAGATCGGCGGCGTGGAGCGCGCCAGCCGCAGTTGATTCTTGGGAAAAGTCAGTCCCTGCAGGACGGCGAATGGGTGGTCTCGACCCTGTGCGGAAATTGGCTGCTCAAAATAGCGGACAATGATCGGTACAAGAGTTCTGCAATCACTTCGGCTCGCCGCTCTTGCAGCAGATGAACACGTCTTTCGTGCTCTGAGGCGGCAAGTCTCAGCGAGTGGCGTAGGCGTTCGAGTTCGATCGCCGATTCAGACTGGAGTAGGCTCTTGAATATCTCGACATCCTTTGACAAGAAGTGCCCGATTAGTGAGCGCACGAGCCAGCCTACTGCGCCGAGCAGTAAGACAGTGCCCCCCAAGAATTTGATTACCTCATCAGTCATGCAGGTTCAGCGATGCGGCTATATGGGTCTGGGTATGGTTAGGTTTCGTCATTTCTTTGGCGGTCATGCGGCCGGGCTAAGCATGCACAGGCTGCGCCACCAGCTTGACGCCCAGCGCAGCACACACGCGGCTGATGGTGTCGAAGCGCGGTTGTGTGTCGGAGCGCAGCGCCTTGTAGAGCGCCTCGCGGGAAATGCCTGAGGCCTTGGCGATCTCGCTCATGCCGCGCGCGCGGGCGATGTCGCCCAGCGCCGCCGCAAGCAGGGCTGGGTCGTTTGCTTCGAGAATGTCGGTCAGATAAGTCGCGATGGCTTCATCGCTGTCGAGGTATCGGGCAGCGTCGAAGTCCGGCAGATCGGTCGCCTTGATGCGTTTGGGTTTGATTGAAGGCATGAAATGAGCGTAATTGAACGATTACACCCTGTCAAAAGGTTGAAGAAATCGCCGTGTTGCGGAGACTGACTTTTCAGCGCTTCAACGCGGTCGCTCAGGCCGGCGGCGCGGCGACGGAGAGTTCGACGAGCAGCGCTTCCTGGGCCGAGAAGCCCTTCTTGCGCGAGCGCTTGCGGCGGTAGTCGCCGTCCTCGTTCATGACCCAGGACTGGGCGTTGTCGGCGAGGTAGGGCAGCAGGCCCTCCTTGAGCATGCGCCGCTTCAGCTTGGCATCGAGCACGGGGAAGCACAGCTCGATGCGGCGGAAGAAGTTGCGCTCCATCCAGTCGGCGCTGGACAGGTACATCTTCTGCGCGCCGTCGGCGTAGAAGTAGAAAATCCGTGAGTGTTCGAGGAAGCGGCCGACCACCGAGCGCACGTTGATGTTCTCCGACAGGCCGTCGATGCCCGGCCGCAGCGCGCAGACGCCGCGCACGATGAGGTCGATGGTGACGCCGGCTTGCGAGGCGTCGTAAAGCGCCTCGATGATCTCCGGTTCCAGCAGGGAATTCATCTTGGCGATGATGCGCACGCGTTTGCCGGCGCGCGCGTTGTCGGCTTCCGCGCGGATGGCGGCGAGCATGGCGTTGTGCAGGGTGAAGGGCGCCAGCAGGAGGTGGTTGAGCTTGCTCGCCTTGCCCAGGCCGGTGAGCTGCTTGAAGACCTCATTGACGTCGGCGCAGAGCGCCTCGTTGCAGGTGAGCAGGCCGAAGTCGGTGTACAGCTTGGCCGTGCGCGGATGATAGTTGCCGGTGCCCAGATGGACGTAGCGGCGCAGGACGCTGCCGCCTTTGCCGCCCTCGGCCTCCTCGCGCCGCACCGCCATGAGCATCTTGGCGTGGGTCTTGTAGCCGAACACGCCGTACACGACGTGGGCGCCGCCTTCCTCCAGCTTGGCGGCCCAGTTGATGTTGGCCTCCTCGTCGAAGCGCGCCATCAGTTCGACCACCACCGTCACTTCCTTGCCCAGCCGGGCGGCGCGCAGCAGCAGTTCCATGAGGACGGAGTCGGTGCCGGTGCGGTAGACCGTCATCTTGATGGCGACGACGGACGGATCGTCCACCGCCTGCTCGAGGAACTCGACGACCGGGCTGAACGACTGGAAGGGATGGTGCAGCAGGATGTCCTGCCTGCGGATGCTGGCGAAGACGTCGTAGTTCTTCGCCAGCGCCATGGGCAGGCCGGGCTTGAAGGAGGGGTATTTCAGGTCGGGGCGGTCGACCAGGTCGGGCACCTGCATCAGGCGCACCAGGTTGACGATGCCGTGCACGCGGTAGAGGTCGTCGAAGCCCAGCGCGAACTGCTGGAGCAGGAAGTCGGTCATCACCGCCGAGCAGTTGTCGGCCACCTCGAGGCGCACGGCGTCGCCGAAGTGGCGCTGCGGCAGTTCGCCCTGCAGGGCCAGGCGCAGGTTCTTGATCTCCTCCTCGTCCACCCACAGGTCGCTGTTGCGGGTGGCGCGGAACTGGTAGCAGCCGCGCACGTTCATGCCGGCGAACAGCTCGCCGACATGGGCGTGCAGCACGGAGGAGAGGAAGACGAAGCCGTGCGGCGCGCCGGCAATGGATTCGGGCAATCGGATGACGCGCGGCAGCACGCGCGGGGCCTGCACGATGGCGGCGCCCGAGCTGCGGCCGAAGGCGTCCTTGCCCTCGAGTTCGACGGCGAAATTGAGGCTCTTGTTGAGCACGCGCGGGAACGGGTGCGCCGGGTCCAGGCCGATCGGCGTCAGCACCGGCATGACTTCGCGGAAGAAGTAGTCCCTGATCCAGGCCGCCTGCGCCTCGCTCCAGGTGTTGCGGCGCAGGAAGCGGATGCCCTGCTTGTCCAGGGCCGGGAGGATGGTGCCGTTGAGCAGCGTGTACTGCTCGGCGACCAGGTCATGCGCCTGGGCGGCTACGAGGCGGAAAGCTTCGTGCGGCGTGCGGCCGTCGTGGCTGGGGGCGACGACGCCGAGCTTGATCTGTTCCTTCAGGCCGGCGACGCGGATCTCGAAGAACTCGTCGAGGTTGCTCGAGACGATGCAGAGAAAGCGCAGGCGTTCGAGCAGCGGCACGCCGGCATCGGCCGTCTGGCCGAGGACGCGGCGGTTGAAGGCGAGCAGCGAAAGTTCCCGGTTGAGGAAATGCTCGGCGGGGAAGCGTTTGGCGCCGGCTGGTTTGTTCATTGTGCTCAATTGAATCAGGAATCCCTTATATATTCAAGTCGCAGTGTATGACAGGCATGTGACGGCCGGATGACGTGAGGCGCAAGGTAAAATCCAGAGATGGCTTATGAACTCGTCGCCGCCGTCGATCTGGGCTCCAACAGCTTCCGCCTGCAGGTCGGCCGGGTGGTGGACAACCAGATCTACCCGCTCGACTCCCTCAAGGAGTCGGTGCGCCTGGCGGCCGGCCTCACGGCGCAGAAGGTCCTCGACGGTCCGTCGCAGTTGCGCGCATTGGAGGCGCTGCGCCGTTTCGGCGAGCGCCTGCGCGGTTTCGACCCCGGCGCGGTGCGCGCCGTGGCGACCAACGCCCTGCGCGTGGCCAAGAACGCGCCGCAGTTCCTCGCCCAGGCCGAGGCGGCGCTCGGCTTTCCCATCGAGATCATTGCCGGGCGCGAGGAGGCGCGGCTGATCTACCTCGGTGTGGCCCACACCCTGCCGAACCCGCACACCCGGCAGCTGGTGGTCGACATCGGCGGCGGCTCGACCGAGTTCATCATCGGGCGCAACATCGAGCCGCTCGAACTGGAATCGCTCTACATGGGCTGCGTCGGCTTCAGCCTGAGGTACTTTCCGGAGGGCCGCGTCGTCAAATCCGGCATGAAGGAGGCTGAGCTGTCCGCGCGCAAGGAGTTGCAAACCATCGTGCGCCAGTACAAGAAGACCGGCTGGGAGGAGGCCGTCGGATCCAGCGGCACGGCCAAGGCCCTCGCCGACATTCTGGAGATGAACGGCCTGTCATCGACGGGAGAGGCAGGCATCACGCGCAAGGGGCTGGACGAGCTGCGCAGCATCCTGCTCCATGCCGGCGATGTGGGGAAGCTGACTTTGCAGGGGCTGCGGCCGGACCGCATCCCGGTTCTGCCGGGCGGACTGGCCATCATGCTGGCGGTGTTCAAGGAATTCGGCCTTGAGCGCATGGCCTTTTCCGAGGGCGCGCTGCGACTGGGCGTGCTCTATGACCTGCTCGGCCGCTATCACCACCAGGACCTGCGCCACGCCACGGTGCAGCAGTTCATGCGCCGCTATCAGGTCGATGCCGGCCAGGCGGCGCGCGTGGCCGCCACCGCGCGCGGCTGCCTGCTGCAGTTGCTGCCGAAGGCGGCCACGGCGGAGCAGGCCGATGCGCAGGTTCTCGACTGGGCGGCGCTGCTGCACGAGATCGGCATCTCCGTGGCCCACTCCAGCTACCACAAGCACAGCGCCTATATCCTCGCCAATGCCGACATGCCGGGCTTCTCGAAGATGGACCAGGCGCGCCTGTCACGCATCGTCCTCGCCCATCGCGGCAAGCTGGAGCGGGTGCAGGAAATCATCGCGGACAGCCCAGACTGGCTGCTGATCTTCAGCCTGCGCCTGGCCGTGCTCCTGCACCGCGCGCGCGACGATGCGCCCTTGCCGGCCATCACCGTGCGGCGCAGCGAGAAGGGCTTTGGCATCGGCGTCGATGCCGAATGGCTGGCCGCCTCGCCGCTCTCCGCGGCGGCGCTGGAAGAGGAGGGGCGGCAGTGGTCGGGCCTGGGCATGGAGATCAAAATCAAGTCTTCCGGGCGCGGCAAACCGCTGGCTGCGGCATAATGCGACGTCATTCCGCCGGCGAAGCCGGCGGAGGCGATCATGCAGGGGAGGCGATTTGAGCGGAGCAAGCGTGGTGCTCGAGACGGATGCCGAAGGCCGGCGCTGGTTGCGGCTGGCCGGCGAATGGCGCCTGATGGCGCTGGCGACGCGCTATGCTTCCCTGAACGCCGATCTGATCTCGCATGCGGCAGACCCCGAACTGGGCTGGGATATCCGCGGCGTGCATTCCCTCGATTCCGTCGGCGCCATGATGCTGTGGCGGGCCTGGGGACACCGTTTCCCTGACAATCTCGCCACGCGCGACGACCTCGAGCCGGTTTTCGCCCGGCTCTACGCCGCCAGCAAGCTCAAGGAGGCCGCACCCCAACCCAGGCTGCCGCTGGAGTGGATCGCCACCCTCGGCGGACTCAGCCTGCACATGTGGCGGCACCTGGTGGACTTCACCGCGCTGGTCGGGCAGTTCATCCTCGACGTCGGCCACGCCATTCGCGCGCCGCGCGAAGCCCCCTGGCGCGAGAGCTCGGCCAACCTGTACAAGAGCGGCGTGCGCGCCATGCCGGTCACCGCGCTGGTCGGCTTCCTGATCGGCATCGTGCTGTCCTACCTGTCCGCGCTGCAGCTGAAGAACTTCGGCGCCGACATCTTCATCGTGAATATCCTCGGCATGGGCATCATCCGCGAACTGGGACCGGTGCTGGTGGCGGTGCTGGTGGCGGGTCGTTCCGGTTCTGCGATGACGGCGCAGCTCGGCGTGATGCGCGTCACCGAGGAAATCGACGCGCTGGCGACGATGGGCGTGTCGCGCAGCATGCGCCTGGTTTTCCCCAAGGTCCTGGCGCTGGCGATCGCGATGCCCTTGCTGGTGCTGTGGACCAGTGCCATCGCCCTCATGGGCGGCATGGTCTCGGCGCAGTTCCAGCTCGACATTTCCTATGGATACTTCATCGAAACCCTGCCCAAGGTGGTGCCGGTGGCCAACCTGTATATCGCGCTGGCCAAGGGCGTCACCTTCGGCATCATGGTGGCGCTGGTAGCCTGCCACTTCGGCCTGCGCGTGCGGCCGAATACGGAAAGCCTGTCTGCCAACACCACCGCCTCGGTGGTGAGCTCGATCACCGTCGTGATCCTGGTCGATGCCGTGTTCGCCATCGCCACCCGAAAAATCGGCTTGCCGATATGACCGCAGTCATCGAAATCGAGCACCTGTCCACGCGTTTCGGCGAACACTGGGTGCATCGCGACCTGAACCTCGTCATCGACAAGGGCGAGGTGACGGCGCTGGTGGGCGGCTCGGGCAGCGGCAAGACGACCCTGCTGCGCCAGATGATCGGCCTGCTGTCGCCAACCCAGGGGCAGATCCGGCTCTTCGGCGAGCCCCTGTTTACGGGCAATCCCGAGCAGGAACGCAACCTGCGCCGCCGCTTCGGCATGCTCTTCCAGTACGGTGCACTGTATTCGTCCTTCAACGTCTTCCAGAACATCGCCTTTCCGCTGCGCGAACTGGGCGTGGTCGACGAGGACCTGATCCACGACCTGGTCATGCTCAAGCTGTCGATGGTGGAACTGCTGCCGCGCCATGCCTGGCTGATGCCATCCGAACTGTCAGGCGGCATGATCAAGCGCGTGGCCCTGGCGCGCGCCCTGTCAATGGAGCCGGAGCTGCTGCTGCTCGATGAGCCGACGGCCGGCCTCGACCCGGACCGCAGTGAATCCTTCGTTCGCCTGATCAGCAGCCTGCACAAACAGCTCGGGCTGACCGTGGTGCTGGTGACGCACGATCTGGATACCCTGGCCGGTCTCGCCACGTGCGTTGCCGTGCTGGCCGAACAGCGTATACTCGCGCTGGGGTCAATTGACGACATCATGAAGGTCGATCACCCCTTCATCCGCAACTTTTTCTGCTGCGACCGCGCCCAGCGGGCGCTGCAAAGTCGAATCAGCGTGGAGAACCAATAAAAATGGAAAGCCGGGCTCACGCGCTTGCCGCCGGAATCTTTACCTTGCTGCTCGGGCTGGCCAGCGCTCTGGCAGTCTACTGGCTCTCCGACAAGCAGGAGGCCACGAAAGAATACATACTGGTGACGCAGGGCAGCGTCAGCGGTCTCAATACCCAGGCCCAGGTGCGCTTTCGCGGCATTCGCGCCGGCAAGGTGCGCGACATCGAGCTCGACCCGAAGGATCCGCGCAACATCCTCATCACCATCGGCGTCGCCGCCGGCATGCCGGTGACCAAAGGCACCACGGCGAAACTCAACTATCAGGGCGTCACCGGACTCGCCTCCGTGCTCCTCGAGGACAAGGGCGAGAACCTCGAGCCGCTCACGAGCATCGACGGTGCGCTGCCGCGCATTGCGCTGAAGCCGAATTTCATGGACAGCATTGGAGACAATGCTGCAGAGTTGATGGGGCAGATGCGCCAGGTCGCGGAACGCACCAGCGTGCTGCTGTCCGACCAGAACGTCAAGAACATCAGCAAGACGCTGGTCAATCTCGAAGGCGCGTCGTCCGGCCTGTCCGGCAGCATGAAGGACCTGCCGCAGCTGATGGCCTCGCTCAAGCAGGCGCTCAACGAGGAGAACATGAAGCAGCTCAGCAAAACACTGGCCAACCTCGAGAAGGCGAGCGGCGAGGCCGCACCTTTGGCCGCCGATTTGCGCTCCCTTGTCGCCAACCTGCAGGGCGTGGCGAAAAAAATTGATGCGCTGGCGGGTGAGACGGGCGGTGAGCTGGCGCAGAACACGTTGCCGCGCTTGAATGTCCTGCTGCAGGAACTGTCGGTCAACTCCCGCCAGATGTCGCGCCTGCTGGACCAGATCGAGGAATCCCCCAACATGCTGGTATTCGGCCGCGAGGCGCGCCGTCCCGGGCCGGGCGAAGCCGGCTTTGTCGCGAAATGAGATCACCCCGAAAACCTTCGCTTCGCTCGGTTCTCCCCTCAAGGGGCAAGAAACTCTTGGGATGGCCCGGCGAGTTTCTTGAGAGGACGCAATGAAAACAGCCCTGTTGCTTGCTGCCCTGCTGCTCGCCGGATGCGTGACGGGGGGCAAGTCAATTTCCAGCGTCGCCCACTATGATCTGGGCATCGTGCAGGCGGCGCCGAACAACCGCGTTGTCGCCAGTCTGCGCAGCATCGACGTGTACGCCGTATCCTGGCTGGATTCCACGGCAATGCAGTACCGGCTGCTCTACGCCGCCAACCAGCGGCGGCAGAACTATGCCGAGAGCCGCTGGGTGGCGCCGCCGGCGGAACTGGTCGGCCATGCCTTGCGCAAGCGCATGCTCTCAGGCGAGGCGGGCGGCGCCTGCCGCCTGCGCGTGGACCTGGATGAATTTGTCCAGGCCTTCGACTCGGCCAGCGCCAGCCGCGTCGTGCTCGAAGCACGTGTACAACTGGTGGCGTCAAGCGGCGGGGATGTCCTGGCGCGACGCAGCTTCAGCCTGGCCCGTCCAGCCGCCAGCGCGGATGCGGGCGGCGGGGTGGCGGCCCTGACCGCGGCGGTCGAAGGGCTTTCCGCTGAATTGCACGACTGGCTGGGCGGCCTTGACCGGGCGGGCGCGCCGGGATTGAATATCACCCAGCGCTGCAAGAGCTGAGCCTTCCCCCCACCCCCTTTCCGAGGAACGGGGTGCGCAAGCGCACCCCGTTGGGGATACTGACGATCCACCCCCCTTTCCCCGCCCCTGGGGCGTGGGTGACTGGTCACCTCCCCCGCTTGGCGGGGGAGGCAGGGTGGGGGTGTATTATTTTCCCCGGCGCTTGCGCCCGGGCGGCCCGGCGCCGGCTGCCTTACTGAAAGGCGAGAAAAACCATGCTGGACAACCCCTACAAGATCGGCCTCGACAAGAACGCGGCCAATTACACGCCCCTGTCGCCCCTCTCGTTCATCGAGCGCACGGCTGCAGTCTATCCGCAGCGTATTTCCGCCATTCACGGCGCGCGCAGCTTCACCTGGGTCGAGACCTATGCACGCTGCAGGCGACTGGCCTCCGCCCTGCAGGCGGAAGGCATCGGCAAGGGCGACACCGTCGCGGCAATCCTCTCGAACACGCCGGAAATGCTGGAATGCCATTTCGGCGTGCCGATGGCCGGCGCCGTGCTCAATACACTGAACACCCGTCTGGATGCCGAGGCCATCGCCTTCATGCTCAACCATGGCGAGGCGAAAGTACTGATCACGGACCGCGAGTTCTCGCCGACCGTTGCCGACGCATTGGCCAAGGCCGGGCGCGAGTTGCTGGTGATCGATGTCGACGATCCCGAGTACGCCGGACCGGGCGAGCGTGTCGGCAGCATCGAATACGAGGCCTTCATTGCTGGCGGCGATCCGCAGTTTGCCTGGCAGGGCCCGGCCGACGAATGGGATGCCATTTCGCTCAACTACACCTCGGGCACCACCGGCAACCCGAAGGGCGTGGTCTACCACCATCGCGGCGCCTACCTCAACGCCGTATCCAACATCGTCTCCTGGGGCATGCCTCCGCATGCGGTGTACCTGTGGACGCTGCCGATGTTCCACTGCAACGGCTGGTGCTTCCCGTGGACCACGGCGGCGAACGCCGGCACCAGCGTCTGCCTGCGCCGCGTCGAGGCGAAAGCCATCCTCGACGCCATCCGCACGCACAAGGTGACCCACTACTGCGGTGCGCCGATCGTGCATTCCATGCTGATCAACGCGCCGGCGGAATGGCGCGAGGGCATCGGCCACAAAGTCAGTGCGCTGGTGGCGGCGGCGCCGCCGCCGGCCTCGATGATCGAGGGCATGAACAAGATCGGCTTCGACATCACCCATGTTTACGGCTTGACGGAGACCTACGGGCCGGCCTCGGTCTGTGCCAGGCATCCGGAGTGGAGCGAACTGCCGCTGGAGGAGCAGGTGCGTCTGAACGGCCGCCAGGGCGTGCGCTACCATTTGCAGGAGGGCGTCACGGTGATGGACCCGGAAACGATGCAGCCGGTGCCGCGCGACGGCGAGACCATGGGCGAGATCATGTTCCGCGGCAACATCACCATGAAGGGCTACCTGAAGAACCCGAAGGCGACCGAGGAGTCCTTCCGCGGCGGCTGGTACCATTCCGGCGACCTGGCGGTGATGCACGCCGACGGCTACGTCAAGATCAAGGACCGTTCCAAGGACGTCATCATTTCAGGCGGCGAGAATATTTCCTCGGTCGAAGTCGAGGACGTGTTCTACCGCCACCCAGCAGTGCTGGCGGTGGCGGTGGTGGCCTCCCCTGACCCGAAGTGGGGCGAGGTGCCCTGCGCTTTCATCGAGCTGAAGGAGGGCGCGCAGGCGACCGAGGCAGAGTTCATCGCGTTCTGCCGCGAGCGCATGGCGCGCTTCAAGGTGCCCAAGCGGGTGGTGTTCGGGCCGTTGCCGAAGACGTCCACCGGCAAGATCCAGAAGTTCGTCCTGCGCGAGAAAGCGAAATCGGCGCAGGCCATCGAATGACAACCTGTAGGTCGGGCTTCAGCCCGACGGCAATGTCGATGTCGGCCTGAAGGCCGACCTACGCGGCGAGGCCGCAAGGAGAACTAATGAGTCCTCTCATGCAATCCTCCAACGAACTGCTGCTGCGCAGCGACGAAAACGGCGTGGCGACGCTTACGCTGAACCGCGCCGGCCAGTTCAATTCCCTCTCCGATGGCCTCATCGACGAGTTGCAGGCGGCGCTCGACGCCATTGCCCGGGACCCATCGGTGCGCGTCGTCGTCATTGCCGGCGCCGGCAAGGCCTTCTGCGCCGGCCACGACCTGAAGGAAATGCGCGCCCACCCGGACAAGGCCTACCAGCAGGCATTGTTCAGGAAATGCGGCCGGATGATGATGAAACTCGTCGAACTGCCGCAGCCGGTGATCGCGCGCGTGCACGGCATGGCCGTGGCGGCCGGTTGTCAGCTGGTCGCCATGTGCGACCTGGCGGTGGCGGCCAGCGAGGTGAAGTTCGCTGTCTCCGGCGTCAACCTCGGCTTGTTCTGCACCACGCCGAGCGTGCCGCTGTCGCGCAACCTGCCGCGCAAGCAGGCCTTCGAGATGCTGGTGACGGGCGACTTCATGGATGCGACTACGGCACATGCTCGCGGTCTGGTGAATCGCGTCGTTTCGGCCGGGGAGTTGGATGCGGAGATCAGGAAACTGACGGACTCCATCTGTTCCAAATCGCCGAAGGCGGTGGCGATGGGCAAGCAGGCCTTCTACAAGCAGATCGAGATGGGACTGGAGGGCGCCTACCAGCTGGCTGCCGAAACCATGGCCTGCAACATGATGGCCGAGGATGCGCAGGAAGGCATCGATGCCTTCATCGCCAAGCAGCCGATGCCGCAGTGGAAGGGTAAATAGCCGTTTAGCGCGCGATGCGGTCGGCGATCCAGCTTTTCATCTCGTCCATGTCGGCGTCGAACTTGCCGCAACTCATCAGGCTCAGGCCGAACACGTAGGCATACAGCAACAGGCTGCGGCTGGAGGCTTCCAGCGGCGACATGCCGCGTGCCTCGAAACCCTTGCGGCCGAACTCCAGCCGATTGGCGTCCACTTCCTCCACCACTGCCGCTGCCGCCGGGTCGCGCCGCGCCCAGTCGCGCATGGCGATCTCGATCAGCATGCCCTTGCGGTTTCGGTTGGCGCTATAGACCTCGATGACGTGGTAGGCGCGCGGCAGTTCCTCGCCCGGCACGGCACGGGTCTGCTTCTGGATGTCCTTGATGCGGCCTTCCTGCCAAGTCTCCAGCACTGCATCGAGCAGGTCGCGGCGATCCGTGAAATGCCAATAGAAACTCCCTTTGGTAACTTTCAGGCGCTTCGCCAGCACTTCCACGCGGATGCCGTCGAGACCCTTCCCGGCGAGCATGTCCAGCGCCGCCTTGATCCAGGCTTCGCGGTCGAGTTGCGTGCGGCCCGGTTCGGATTTGGTTTTGGCCATTGGGCTTGTGTGTCTGGGCTTGTGCGTCTTGAAAATCAGTCGGGGTTACGCTAGGATACGCATTCAATACGGTAGCGTATGGAAGAATTCTCCCGGTAATGGCCCGGCGTGTCAAACCTTTCGCCCCGGTGCCATAATCTGTCTCAGGAGAGAAAGCCGCGCGCGGCGCGGCGTTCGCAATAACGCCAAGGAGAACAGGATTGAAGATCCTCGTACCGGTCAAGCGCGTCGTTGACTACAACGTCAAGGTGCGCGTCAAGGGCGATGGTTCCGGTGTGGACCTCGCCAACGTCAAGATGTCGATGAATCCCTTCGACGAGATCGCCGTCGAGGAGGCGGTGCGGTTGCGGGAGGCCGGCATTGCCACCGAGGTGGTGGCGGTGAGTTGCGGCGTAGTCGCCTGCCAGGAGACTCTGCGCACGGCGCTGGCCATTGGCGCCGATCGGGCCATCCTGATCGAGTCTGACGTCGAACTGCAGCCGCTGGCCGTGGCCAAGCTGATGAAGGCTGTGGCGGAGAAGGAAGGGCCGCAGATGGTCCTCTTCGGCAAGCAGGCCATCGACGACGATGCCAACCAGACCGGCCAGATGTTCGCCGCCCTGATGGGCTGGCCGCAGGCCACCTTCGCCTCGAAGGTGGTGATTGCCGACGGCAAGGCCACGGTGACGCGCGAGATCGATGGCGGCCTCGAGACCGTCGAGCTGACGCTGCCGGCGGTGGTCACCACCGACCTGCGCCTGAACGAGCCGCGCTATGCCACGCTGCCCAACATCATGAAGGCGAAGAAGAAACCACTGGACAACCTGAAGCCAGCCGACCTCGGCGTCGATGTTGCGCCGCGCCTGAAGACCCTCAAGGTTGCCGAGCCGCCCAAGCGCGCCGGCGGCGCCAAGGTGGCGGACGTCAAGCAGTTGGTGGACAAACTCAAGAATGAAGCAAAGGTAATCTGATGAACATCCTTGTCATTGCGGAACACGACAACGCATCGCTGAAGGCCGCGACCCTCAACACGCTTTCCGCCGCGAAGAAGATCGGCGGGGAAATCCATGTGCTGGTGGCCGGCAGCGGCTGTGATGCCGCCGCCCGGGAAGCCGCGCTGCTCGATGGCGTCGCCAAGGTGCGCGTCGCCGACGGCGCGCCCTATGCCGAGCAGTTGCCGGAGAATTTCGCCGCGCTGGTCGTCGCCAACGCAGTCGGCTATACGCACATCCTCGCGCCGGCCTCCACCTTCGGCAAGAATGCCCTGCCGCGCGTGGCGGCGCTGCTGGATGTGGCGCAGATTTCCGACATCGTTGCCGTCGAATCCGCCGACACCTTCGTGCGGCCGATCTATGCCGGCAACGCCCTGGCGACGGTGCAGAGCGCCGATGTGGTGAAGGTCATCACCGTGCGCGGCACGGCCTTCGAGGCAGCAGGGAAGGGTGGGGCGGCTGCAGTTGAACCCCTCGCAGCAGGCGCCGACCTCGGCGTGTCGAAGCTGGTTGGCCGGGAGCTGACCAAGAGCGCACGCCCCGAACTGGGCGCCGCGAAGATCATCGTATCGGGCGGCCGCGGCCTGGCCAACGGCGAGAACTATCACAAGCTGCTGGAGCCTTTGGCGGACAAGCTGGGGGCTGCGCTGGGCGCTTCGCGCGCGGCAGTGGACGCCGGTTTCGTTCCCAACGACTACCAGGTCGGCCAGACCGGCAAGATCGTCGCGCCGGACCTCTACATCGCCATCGGCATTTCCGGTGCCATTCAGCACCTGGCCGGCATGAAGGACAGCAAGGTGATCGTCGCCATCAACAAGGATCCGGAGGCGCCGATTTTCCAGGTGGCCGACTATGGTCTGGTGGCCGACCTGTTCCAGGCCGTGCCCGAACTGGTGGCCGAACTGGGCTGAGCGCCGTGGCGGGCTGGCGAGCAACCGTCCCGCTGCTGGAAGATGTTTTGGACGGCCGGGTCGCCGGTCATGCGCGACAACATTAGGAGAAATGACATGAGCCCCCACGCTCGCAACATCGACTCGCTGCCCTCAGAGGGTGCGTGCACCTCCCTTGGGACGGCCCGGCAGGAGGCGCTATGAGCACCTATTCCGCCCCCCTGCGCGACATGCACTTCGTGCTGCGCGAACTGGCCGGCATCGACCAGGTCGGCAAGCTGCCCGGCTACGAGGAAGCGACGCCCGACACCATCGACGCCATTCTCGAGGAGGCCGGCAAGTTTGCAACGGGCGTCCTGTCGCCGATCAACACCTCCGGCGACCACGAGGGCGCTAAGTGGCATGACAGCAACGTCACCATGCCGCAGGGCTTCAAGGAAGCCTACCGGCAGTTTGTCGAAAACGGCTGGAACGGCATCGGCTGCGAGCCGGAGTATGGCGGGCAGGGCATGCCCAAGGTCGTGGTGGCCGCTGTGCAGGAAATGTGGAAGGCGTCCAACATGGCGTTCTCCCTCTGCCCGCTGCTCACCACCGGCGCCATCGAGGCGATCGTCCTCAACGGCTCGCCCGATTTGAAGCAAACCTATCTGCCCAAGATGATCGAGGGCAGCTGGACCGGCACCATGAACCTCACCGAGCCGCAGGCCGGCTCCGATCTGGCGCTGGTGCGGTCGCGTGCCGTGCCGCAGGGCGACGGCACCTACAGGATATTCGGCCAGAAGATCTTCATTACCTACGGCGAACACGACATGACGGACAACATCGTCCATCTCGTGCTGGCGCGCACGCCGGATGCGCCCGAAGGGGTCAAGGGCATTTCGCTCTTCGTCGTGCCGAAGTTCCTCCTCAATGCCGACGGCACGCCCGGCACGCGCAACGACGTGCGCTGCGTCTCCATCGAGCACAAGCTGGGCATCCATGCCTCGCCGACGGCCGTGCTTGCCTACGGCGACAACGGTGGCGCCACAGGTTACCTCGTCGGCAAGGAGAACGAGGGCCTCAAGTACATGTTCGTCATGATGAACGCCGCCCGTTTCGCTGTCGGCCTCGAGGGCGTGGCCATCGCCGACCGCGCCTACCAGCGGGCGCTCGAATACGCCAGGGAACGCGTGCAGGGCCGCGACCTGGTCGAAGGCGGGGGCGCCGTGCCGATCATCCGCCATCCCGATATCCGCCGTATGCTGATGCTGATGAAGTCTCAAACAGAGGCAATGCGCGCCCTGGCCTATGTCGTCGCGGCAGCACACGATGCCGCCATGCGCCATCCTGACCCTGAGGAGCGCAAGCGCAACCACGCTTTCGTCGATCTGATGATTCCCGTCGTCAAGGGTTGGAGCACCGAGACCGGCATCGATGTGGCATCGCTTGGCGTGCAGATTCACGGCGGCATGGGCTTCATCGAGGAGACGGGCGCCGCGCAGTATCTGCGCGATGCACGCATCACCACCATTTACGAGGGCACCACCGGCATCCAGGCCAACGACCTGATCGGGCGCAAGATCGCCCGCGAAGGCGGCGCCACCATCAAGGCAGTGGTCGGCATCATGCAGCAGGTGGATGCGACGCTGGCCAAGCAGCCAGGCGAGGATTTCGCCGCCATCCACGCCGGCTTCTCGCGCGGCGTTGCGGCGGTGGCCGAGGCGGCCACCTATATCGCGACGAACTTCAGCCAGGACATCAAGGGCGTGCATGTCGGCGCCGTGCCCTTCCTGCGGCTGATGGGCATCGTCTCCGGCGGCTGGCAACTGGCGCGTGCTGCGCTGGTGGCGCAGGCGAAGATCGCCGCGGGCGACAAGGATCCGTACTACCCGACCAAGATTGCCACGACCCGTTTCTATGCGGACCATATCCTGTCGCAGGCGCCCGGTCTGGCGCAGACGGTGATCAAGGGTGGGGCCGGCGCGCTGGCAGTGTCCGAAGAGCATCTGTAGTTCATCCCTGGGGCGGCGGAACAATCTGCCGCCCCTCTCTTTTTTTCCGCCGCCGGTCCCCTCGTCCGGAGGCGGATGCATCACTCATCAATCTGATCTATATAAGAAAATGATGTTTTTGAAGTGATGCTGTCGTGAGTTGGCGACAGTTGCGCATTGAATTCCCGCGTGCTATTAACATACAAAACCGTGAAATATTTCACGGTGGCTCCTGGGGTCATCAGCATAGAAGATCTCAAGAAGGAGATCTGGTTGCCGTTGTTGCAACTGGATCCAAGAATCTGAAAAGGGCAAACCCATCGAAAGTTGGGGGCGCAAAACAACCGGTCTAAGGGATTTCCTGGCTCAGGGGAATTCTATGGCAGCGGAGTCGCCAGATAGGAGTCGCAATGCGTAGCGTCTCGATTTCTGTCAATGCATCGCCGGGCGAAACGGCCCGGAGGTTGCGTCCGCCCCTCTCCCGCCTGACCCGTTGTTTGCGCTTCCATTCCGTTGAGGTGCGTCCGTCGGCTGTTGCCCTTTCGGCATCGGCCCGTTGATTGCTGCCTGCCGCGCAACTGCGCGGCAGGCGAAAACTGGAGGCGAATATGGCTGCGAGCGCAAAGAGCACCCTAAACCCCGGAGCGGGCACCAGCAATGTTGTCAACCTGAGTGAGCGGCGCCAGTGGAGTGCGGCCGAATCCAGCCGCATGCTCAACGATTGCCGCGAGCTGGCCATGAAGCGTCTGTCCGGATCGCTGCGCGAGATGCTGGCCGACGTCGAGGAAGACCTGTTCCAGATGGCCGAGGCCAGCTACGACCGCGAGATGCAGAACCTGTATCTTGAGGTGCGCGGCAAGGCCAAGGAGAAATGGCCGAAGATCGAGGCCGCCTTTTCGCGTCATTTCATCGACGTCTTCAACCACAAGATGCGTGGCGAGATGGATTCCGCCATGAAGATCCTCGCCTCCTCGACGCAGGAACTGCGCCTGGTCGAGGAGGACGATCTTGCCGAAAGCATCGCCATGCAGGAACTGGCCGCCCGACTGCGCGAACAGAACGAGGATGAACTGTCGCTGCTCGGCGAGCGCGTTGCCATGCTGCTTGGCAAGAACGAGTTGAAGGACGAGGACAACCCCATCAGCCCGCAGGCAGTCTGCGACGCGCTGAAGCTTGCCTGCAACGAGATCGAGGGGAGCGTGAAGCTCAAGCTGGTGCTGCTCAAGCAGATCGAGCAGCACGTTTCTGCGGCATTGCATGCTGTCTATGCAGATCTCAACAGCGAGATGGTGCGCTGGAACGTTCTGCCTGACCTTCATTCCGCCTATCGCAGGCCGATGGGTTCCCGCTCTGCTGCCCGGGAGTCGGCTGAACGGGAAACCGCATCGTCGCAAACCCGGCGGGAGCCTGCTGGCGGAGGCGACCTGCTAGCGGCCCTGCAACAATTGGTGCAGGTGCAGTCTGCCGGCCTGCATGGCATGTTGGCAGGTGCTGCTGCACCGGTGCTGTCGGCCATTCCTGGCGGCGTTTCCGACGCCGCCACGACGCCGAAGGCGGCGGGCATGCAGAGCGGATTCATTGACTCCCTGACGGAACTGCAGCGCCTTGACGCGCTGACGGGGCGGAAAGCCAAGGTCGATGGACTGCCCGACCTGGACCAGGCGCTTGGCACGCTGAATGTCCTGCACCAGGTCAAGATCAACAGTCAGGCGCAAGGGGTGGGCCAGCTCGATGCCATCACCATCGACATCGTCGCCATGCTGTTCGATTTCATCTTCGACGACGCCAAGATCCCCGATGCCATCAAGGCGCTGGTGGGGCGCCTGCAGATTCCCGTGCTCAAGGTGGCGATGCTCGACAAGTCCTTCTTCTCGAGCAGGACGCATCCCGCACGCAGGCTGCTGGACGGGATTTCGCAGGCCGCCGTCGCCTGGGGCGAGACGGTCGACCAGGACGATCCGCTCTTCCAGGAGGTTGCCTTCATCGCGGAACGCATCCAGAGCGACTTCGAGCGCGACGTGCAGATCTTCTCCGACGCACTCAATCTTCTGAATGCCTTCATCGCCGAGCGAGATGCCATGGCCGAGGGCATCGCGGAACGCTCGGCTGAGCTCATGCGCAAGCGGGAGACGGAGGAGATCGCCTGGGTCGTTGCCGGCGAGGCGGTGTCGCGCCGGCTTACATCGAGCGTGCCGCCTGGCGTGCAGCGCTTTCTCCTTGACCGTTGGCAGCAGGTGCTGAAGGAACTCTACATCCGCCATGGCGAGGATCATCATGCCTTCCTGAGCGCGCAGGCCATGATTGACGATCTTCTCTGGAGCGTCGCGCCAAAGCTCAACAGCGATGAGCGCCAGCAGCTTGTGAACACCCTGCCGGGCCTGCTGCGCGCCTTGCATGTCGGTCTCGACGTGATCCGTTTGCCGCAGGAGCAGCGCGGCCATTTCTTCGACGAACTGGTGGCCTTGCATTCTGCAGCGGTCAAAGCCGGCTTGAATGGCGGGAAGTTGGCCGTGTCCGCGGAATTGCCCGCGCCGGCCGAGCCCGCGCCCGCGCATGCCGTCCAGTACAGCATCAATCCGGAGGGTGAACTGTTCATCACACGCATCAGCGAGAACGATGTGCAGATCGAGGAAGTGGCTCTCGTCGGCGCCAGCACGTCGGTCGCCATAGTCGGGGATATCCACCAGCGCAGCGTGTCGGCGCTCAGCCGTGGCGATTGGGTGGAATTCTGCCAGGCCGAGGAATCGCCATCGCGCGCCCGTCTATCCTGGGTCAGCCCACAGCGCGGCATCTTCCTGTTCACCAATCCCCGCTCGCCCCGGGCAACGTCGATATCCAAGGAAGCGCTGGCCTACAAGTTCAGGACCGGCATGGCGCGGATCGTCACCGACGAACCGCTGTTCGAGCGCGCCGTAAACGGAGTGCTCGACAGCCTGCAGATTGCCTGATCGCATGTTCGGACAGGCCAGGCCTTCGCCGCGCAGTGTTGGACGGCGGCGAAGGAGAATTACATATTTGGATAGACGGGACCTTCGCCGCCTTGGGGCACCACCCAGGTGATGTTCTGTGTCGGGTCCTTGATGTCGCAGGTCTTGCAATGCACGCAGTTCTGCGCGTTGATCTGCAGGCGCGGATTGCCGCCGTCCGCGTCACGCACGATCTCATACACGCCGGCCGGGCAGTAACGCTGTTCGGGCGCGTCATAGAGGGCGAGGTTGGTGCGGATCGGCACGCTCTCGTCCTTCAGGCGCAGGTGGCAGGGCTGGTTTTCCTCGTGATTGGTGTTGGACAGAAACACGGAGGAGAGCCGGTCAAAGGTGGTCACACCGTCCGGCTTGGGGTACTCGATCGGCTGGCAGTTTGCCGCCGGCTTCAGCTTCAGGTGGTCGGCAGTGAGGCGCAACGTCCACGGCGCCTTGCCGCGGAACAACTGCTGGTCGATGCCGAACATCAGCGAACCCAGCCACAATCCCTTGCTCATCCACGGTTTGAAGTTGCGCGTGCGATGGAGCTCCTCGTAGAGCCAGGACCCGCGAAATTTACGCGGGTAATCGGTCAGTTCGTCACTGCTGCGTCCGGCGCCAAGCGCCTCGGCCAGGGCTTCGGCCGCCAGCATGCCGGTTTTCATCGCGGCGTGCGAACCCTTGATGCGCGCGGCGTTGAGGAAACCGGCATCGTCGCCGATGAGGGCGCCACCCGGGAAGATCAGCTTCGGCAGGGCCTGCAGGCCGCCGGCGGTGAGTGCGCGTGCGCCGTAGGCGATGCGCTTGCCGCCCTCGAGGAAGGGCTTCACCAACGGGTGAAGCTTGTAGCGCTGGAATTCCTCGAAGGGCGAAAGGTACGGGTTGCTGTAGGCCAGACCCACGACATAGCCGATCGAGACGAGATTCCCTTCCAGGTGGTAGACGAAGCCGCCGCCGTAGGTGTCTGAAGCCATGGGCCAGCCGCCGGTGTGCATGACCAGGCCGCTGACGTGTTTCTCGGGCCGGATCTCCCATAGTTCCTTGATGCCGATGCCGTAGACCTGCGGGTCGGCGCCGGTACGCAATTTGAACCGTTCTTCCAGCTGCTTGCCGAGGTGGCCGCGGCAGCCCTCGGCGAAGAGCGTGTATTTGGCCAGCAGTTCCATGCCAGGCTGGTGCGCAGAGGTGGGCTGGCCGTCGCGACCGATGCCCATGTCGCCGGTCGCCACGCCTCTGACGGAGCCGTCTTCGTTGTAAAGCACCTCGGCGCCGGCGAAGCCCGGGTAGATTTCCACGCCGAGCGCTTCGGCCTGCTGCGCCAGCCAGCGGCAGACATTGCCGAGGCTGACGATGTAGTTGCCGTGATTGAGGAAACAGCCGGGCAGCAGGACATTCGGCACCTTGATGCCGCCCGTCTCGGAGAAGATGATGAAGCGGTCTTCCGTGACCGGCGTGTCCCACAGGGATTTCCTTCGGTCATCGAGCGGGGCGCCTTTTTCCTTCCAGTCGGGAATCAACTCATTCAGCGCGCGCGGATCCATCACTGCGCCGGAGAGAATGTGCGCGCCGACCTCGGCGCCTTTCTCGATCAGGCAAACATTGATGTTCGCGTCGAGCTGCTTCAGGCGTATCGCCGCGGCGAGGCCGGCCGGTCCGCCGCCGACGATGACGACATCGAATTCCATGGATTCGCGTTGCATGCTGTTTTCCTCGTGTTCTGTATTCTGGTCTTGTTGCCGGGCATTATAATTCGGTTTTATCCAGCCACTCCCGCTGCAAATGGAACACAAGCGCAATCTGATATTCACCACGATCCTGCCCATCCGCTGGGGCGACATGGACGCAATGGGACACATCAACAACACGGTCTATTTCCGCTATATGGAACAGGCGCGCATCGAATGGTTCGAGTCGCTCGGCTACAACACCTGGCAAAACGCCAGGGAAGGGCCGGTCATCGTCAATGCCAGCTGTACTTTTCTCGTGCCGTTGGTGTATCCGGGCAACATCGAAGTGCGCATGTACCTCGGACACCCGGGGCGCAGCAGTCTGCCCACGCATTACGAGTTGCGCCTCGCCGGAGAGGACAGGCTCTGCGCCCACGGCGACGCCAAGGTCGTCTGGATCGATCCCGCCAGCGGCCGTTCCATCGGCCTGCCCGACAACATGAGAACCCTTGCCGAACAGCCCTGACATGAGTGAAGACAAGCCCCTCTGGAAGCCCTCGAAGCGGCGCATTGAAGCCGCCAACCTGACCTCCTACATGCGCTCGGCCACACTGCGCTGGGGCGAGGAATTTTCTGATTATGATTCGCTGCACCGCTGGTCGGTGACGCAGCCCGAGCAGTTCTGGAGCACGCTGTGGGATGTCGCCGGCGTGATTGGCGAACGCGGCGAGCGCGTGCTGCTCGACGCCAACCGCATGCCGGGGGCGAAATGGTTCCCCGAGGCGCGCCTCAATTTTGCCGAGAACCTGCTGCGCGGCGACCGGCCCGGCAATGCCGATGCGCTGGTCTTCTGGGGCGAGGACAAGATCCGAGGCCGCGCCAGCCGCGCCGACCTGTACCGCGCCGTGGCGCAGACTGCCGCAGCACTGCGCGGCATGGGCGTGAAGGAGGGCGACCGCGTCGCCGCCTACCTGCCCAACCTGCCGGCCAGCGTCGTGGCGATGCTGGCCACGGCTTCCATCGGCGCCATCTTCTCCTCCGCCTCGCCGGATTTCGGCGCGCAGGGCGTGATCGACCGCTTCGGCCAGATCGAACCCAAGGTGTTGTTCGCCTGCGACGGCTACTGGTACAACGGCAAGCGTATTGACTGTCTTGGCAAGGTGGCCGAGATCGCAGAACGCATGGCTTCGCTCGAGCGCGTGGTGATCGTGCCCTACGCCGGCGGCGGCAGCATCACCGAGGTGAAGCACGGCGTCGCTCTGGCCGATTTTCTCGCGCCTTTCGCTGACGAGACCGAGATCCGCTTCGAGCAACTGCCTTTCGATCATCCGCTCTACATCCTGTATTCCTCCGGTACCACCGGCGTGCCCAAGTGCATCGTGCACAGCGCTGGAGGAACATTGCTGCAGCATCTGAAGGAACATCGTTTGCACAGCGACGTGAAGCCCGGCGACCGCCTGTTCTATTTCACCACCTGCGGCTGGATGATGTGGAACTGGCTCGTCTCCGGCCTTGCCTCGGGGGCGACGCTGCTGCTCTACGACGGGTCCCCCTTCGTCGGCCGCGGCAATATCCTCTTCGACTACGCCGAGAAGGAGGACATGACCCACTTCGGCACCTCCGCCAAGTTCATCGACGCCATTGCCAAGATCAACCTCGCGCCGCTGGAGACGCGCAATCTGCGCAAGCTGCGCGCCATCTTCTCCACCGGCAGTCCGCTGGTGCCGGAAGCCTTCGACTACGTTTACGCCAACATCAAGCCTGATGTGCAGCTTGCCTCGATCTCCGGCGGCACCGACATCATCTCCTGCTTCGTGCTCGGCAATCCGCTCGGTCCGGTGTGGCGCGGCGAGATCCAGTGCCGCGGCCTCGGCATGGATGTCGTGGTGCTCGACGACGAGGCCCGTCCCGTGCGCTGCGCCAAGGGCGAGCTGGCCTGCGTCCGGCCCTTCCCGTCGATGCCGGTCGGCTTCTGGAACGATGCGGACGGGAAGAAATACCGCGCCGCCTACTTCGGGAAATACCCGAACATCTGGTGCCACGGCGATTTCATCGAGGAAACCGAGCACGGCGGCTACATCATCTACGGCCGCTCCGATGCCACCCTCAATCCCGGCGGCGTGCGCATCGGCACCGCCGAGATCTATCGCCAGGTGGAGAAACTCGACGAGGTGCTCGAATCCCTCGTCATCGGCCAGGACTGGGAGAAGGACACCCGCGTGGTGCTCTTCGTCAAGCTGCGCGAGGAGATTGTGCTCGATGACGCGCTCGCAAAACGCATCAAGGAGGTCATCCGCGAGAACACCACGCCGCGCCACGTGCCGGCGAAGATCCTCCAGGTGGGCGACATCCCGCGCACCAAGAGCAACAAGATCGTCGAACTGGCCGTGCGCAACATCGTGCACGGCGAGCCGGTGAAGAACGTCGAGGCGCTGGCCAATCCCGAGGCGCTGGAATACTTCCGCAACCGCGACGAACTGCAGACATGAACCGCTTTCGACACAGAGATCACAGAGGCACAGAGGACACTGAGATATGAAGTGCTTTGTAGCCCTTTCTCTGTGCCCTCTGTGCCTCTGTGTCCTCTGTGTTGAAAGAGGTTATCCCTTATGCTGATGAACCGTGATGAATCCGTCCTGCTGGTGGTGGACATCCAGGAGCGCCTGCTGCCGCACATCCACGACGGCGAGACAGTGCTCGCCAATGCCGTCTGGCTGGTGAAGGTCGCGCAGCGACTGGGCGTGCCGGTGATGCTCTCGGAGCAGTATCCGAAGGGCATTGGCCACACGGTCGCCGTGCTGCGGGGGCTGACTTTGCCGGAGAACGTCGCCGAGAAGCTGCATTTTTCCTGCGTGGCGGCGAAATGCCTCGACGGCCTGCCGGGCAGCGAGCGGCACCAGGTGGTGGTCGTCGGCACCGAGTCCCACGTCTGCGTGCTGCAGACCGTGCTCGACCTGCGTGCGCAGGGGAAGGAGGTCTTCGTCGTCGCCGACGCCGTCGGCTCGCGCAAGCCTTCGGACAAGGAACTTGCCCTGGCGCGCATGCGCGGCCACGGCGTCCACATCGTCTCGCGTGAAATGGTCGCCTTCGAGTGGCTGCGGCAGGCGGGTACCGACCTCTTCCGCAAAATCAGCCGTGAATTCCTCAGGTAGAGTGATGCTGGCCCTGCGCGGCGTGAGGAAATCCTACGGCGCGCGACAGGTGCTCGCCGGCGTCGACCTCGATCTTTCCGCCGGCGAGTACGTGGCGATCATGGGAGAGTCCGGCGCCGGCAAGTCGACCCTGCTCAACCTCATCGCCGGGCTCGAGCCGCCCGATGCGGGCAGCATCCGCTTCGAGGAGCGCGAGCTGGCGGCGCTCGACGACGATGCGCTGAGCCTGCTGCGGCGCGCCCGCATGGGCTTCGTCTTCCAGGCCTTCCACGTCCTGCCCTATCTCAGCGTCGAGCGCAACGTCGCGCTGCCGCTCCTGCTCAACCGCGTGGCGCCGGCGGAAAGCGCGCGGCGCGTGGCGGAGCTGCTCGCGGCCGTCGGGCTGGCCGGCCGCGAGGAGAGCCTGCCGCGCGAGCTGTCCGGCGGCGAGACGCAGCGCGTGGCCATCGCGCGGGCGCTGGCGCACCGACCGCAGCTGGTGCTCGCCGACGAACCGACCGGCAATCTCGACAGCGCCGCCGCAGCCCTGGTGCTGCGGCTGCTGCGCGACGGCGTCGAGCGCCAGGGCGCCGCCGGCCTGCTGATCACGCACTCGGCCGCGGCGGCGGCAACGGCGGATCGCGTCCTGCGTCTCGGGCCCGACGGCCTCCTGCCGGCGTAGGCGCCCCATGTTCCACGTTTTGCGGGAGTTGCTTCGCATTGCCCAGGGCGGCACGGCCGGCCGGCGGCTCGTCTCCGCGCTGGCGATTGCCGTCGGCGTGGCGCTGGGCTATGCGGTGCAGCTGATTCATGCCGTGGCGGTGGCGGAAATGGCGCAGGCGGCTCGCAGCCTGAGCGGCGAGGCGGATCTGGTCGTCCAGTCCGCCCACGGCGGCCTCGACGAAACCCTCTATGGCGTGCTGGCCGCACGCCCCGAGGTGGCGGTCGCCAGTCCCGTCATCGAAATCGAGGCGCGCCTGCCCGGACGACGCGAAAAGCTGCGGCTGCTGGGCCTCGACGTGTTTCGTGCGGCCGAGCTGCAGCCGGCCTTCGTGGCGCGCAGCGCGGCGGACCCGCTCGACACGCTGCGGCCGGACCGGGTCTTTCTCAATCCGGCTGCGGCCGCCTGGCTCGGCGCCGATGTCGGCGACAAAGTCGTGCTGCAGGCGGGCATACGGCCCGTGCGGCTGCGGGTCGGCGGCATCGTCGGCCTGCCGGGGCCGCCTCTGGCGGCGATGGACATCGCCGCGGCACAGGCTTTCTTCGGCGTGGCGGGGCGCATCAGCCGCATCGAACTGCGTCTCGCCGCCGGCGTTGGCAGCGAACGCTTCACGCGCGGGATCGCTGCGCAGCTGCCCGCGGGCGCCTGGGTCGAGGCGGCTGCTTCCCAGGCGGACCGGGCGGCCGGCTTCACCCGCGCCTACCGGGTCAACCTGAATGTGCTGGCGCTGGTGGCGCTGTTCGCCGGCGGCCTGCTGGTGTTTTCCGCGCAGGCCCTGGCGGTGGTGCGGCGGCGCCACCAGCACGCCCTGCTGCGCGCGCTGGGCGTCACCCGGCGGCAGTTGTTCGGCCTGATCCTGGCGGACGGCGCCTCGCTCGGCGCCGCGGGCGCCCTGGCCGGTCTCGGTCTCGGTCATGCCCTGGCGTTCGGACTGCTCGCGACCGTCGGGCCGGATCTCGGCGCGGCCTATTTCAAGGGGGTTGAAGCCGGCCTCGCCTTCGAACCCGCGGCCATGGCGGCCTTCTTCCTGCTCGGCACGGCCGCAGCGGTCGCCGGCAGCCTCGTGCCGGCGCTGGAAATGGCGCGGGCTTCGCCGGCGCGGGCCCTGCATGCCGGCGACGAGGAGCAGGCCTTCTCGCGGCTGCCCCGGCCCCGGGCCGGCCTGCTGCTGATGACGGCGGGCCTTCTGCTCGCCCTGGCGCCGCCGCTGGGCGGACTGCCGTGGCTCGGTTACGCTTCCATCGCCCTGCTGCTGTGCGGCTGCATCGCCCTGCTGCCGCGCGCCGCGGCGGCGATGTTCGCGCTGCTGCCGGCGCCCCGCCCGCCGGCGGCGCAACTCGCCCTGCTGCAGTTGCGGGGCGCGCCGGGGCAGGCATCGACCAGTCTGGCGCCGCTGGTCGCCAGCATCGCCCTCGCTGCGGCGATGGGCATCATGGTGTCTTCGTTCCGCACTTCGCTGATCGACTGGCTCGATCGCATCCTGCCGGCCGAGCTGTACCTGCGCGCCGGTTCGGCGGGGGACACCGGCTACTTCAGCCCCGAAGAGCAGATGCGCATCAGCGCGCTGCCGGGCGTGCGCCGCGCCGAGTTCCTGCGCAGCGACACGGTGCCGGTGGCGCCCGGCCGGCCGCGCCTGGTGATCCTCGCCGGCGAGATCGACCGCGCCGCGCCGGAGCGGCGCCTGCCGCTGGCGGGTGAGCGCGCCATGGTGCCGAAGGAGGAACTGCCGCTGTGGGCGAGCGAGGTCGCCGTCGCCCTGAACGGCTGGCGCGTCGGCGAGCGCATCGAACTGATTCTCGGCGGGCGCCGCACGCACTTCCGGGTGGCGGGCATCTGGCGCGATTATGCGCGCACCCAGGGGGCGGCGGTGATCGAGCGGCAGGCCTATGTTTCGCTGACCGGGGATGTGCGGGCCAACGATGCCGCGCTGTGGCTCGAATCCGGCGCCAGCGCCGAGGCGGTGCGCGAGGCCGCCGCCGCCGTGCTGCCGCGCGGCAGCGTCGAGGCGGCGCTGCCCGGCGAGCTGCGCCGACTGTCGCTGGCCCTGTTCGACCGCACGTTCGCCGCCACCTACGCCCTGCTGGGCGTCGCCGTGGCAGTCGGGCTGGCCGGCCTCTCGGCGAGTTTCGCCGCGCTCGTGCTGGCGCGCCGGTGCGAGTTCGGCGTGCTGCGGCATCTCGGCATGCACCGGCGCGAGATCCGCGCCATGCTGGCGGCGCAGGGCCTGCTGCTCGGCGGCATCGCGCTCGTGGTCGGGCTTCTCCTCGGCTGGCTGGTCAGCCTGATCCTGATCCACGTCGTCAACCGCCAGTCCTTCCACTGGAGCATGGATGCCGACCTGCCCGGGGGCGGACTTCTGCTGTTTGCCGCCGTCCTGCTGGCGCTGACCATGCTCACGACGGTGCTGAGCGGAAGACAGGCGATGCGGCGCGAAGCCGTGCTGGCGGTGAAGGAGGACTGGTGAAGCGGCCGGGGTGGCTTTGGCTGGCGCTCCTGCTTGCCGGCACGCCCGCGCAGGCGGGCGACTATCCCGAAGTGCGTCCGGGACATCGGCTGATCTTTCCCGCCGATCACGGCAGTCATCCGGCATTCCGCACCGAATGGTGGTATGTGACCGCCTGGCTGACGGACGAAGCCGGGCGCGAGTTCGGCGTGCAGATCACGTTTTTCCGCAGCCGGCCGCGCGTGGCCGAAGACGTGCCGGGCGCATTCGCACCGAAACAGCTTGTTTTCGCCCATGCCGCGCTCGCCGAGCCGGGGCATGGCCGCCTGCGTCACGACCAGCGCGCGGCACGGGCCGGCTTCGCACTGGCCGGCGCGACGGAGGGCGACACCGACGTGCATGTCGGCGAGTGGCGGCTCCGGCGCAGCGGGGAGGGTTATTCGGCGCGCATCGGCGCACGCGATTTCCGCCTCGACCTGGAACTGCGGCCGACGCAGCCGCTGCTGCTGCAGGGCGAGGCCGGCTACAGCCGCAAGGGACCGCAGGCGGGCCAGGCAAGCTACTATTACAGCCGGCCGCAGCTCGCCGTGACCGGCCGCGTTGCCGTCGGCGCGAGTGCGTTCAGGGTGTCGGGACGCGCCTGGCTCGACCATGAATGGTCGAGCCGGATGATGATGCCGGGGGCCGTCGGCTGGGACTGGGTCGGCCTCAATTTGACCGATGGCGGTGCATTGACGGCATTCCGTCTGCGCGGCCGCGACGGCAACACCTTATGGGCGGGCGGCAGCCATCGCGGCGCCGACGGGACATTGCGCGTCCTGCAGCCCGCCGAGGTGCGCTTCGAACCTGTGCGGCGCTGGCGCTCGCCGCGCAGCGGCACGGATTATCCCGTTGCCACGCGCGTCATGGCCGGCGCACTGAGCGTCGAACTGGTGCCGCTGATGGACGACCAGGAGCTGGATGCGCGCGCCAGCACCGGCACCATCTACTGGGAGGGGGCCGTGCGCGCGCGCCGCGGCGACGCCGAGATCGGACGCGGCTACCTGGAGCTGACCGGCTACTGGCGGCCGCTGAGATTGTAGGGAATACGCCTCCGCACTTTATGCGTCAGGCGTTTTAGCTTCGGCATAACGCCCGCTGGCGCGGGCATTAGCCAGCCTTCACTGTAACTCCGTTTTCCGTTATCATTTGACTTTCCTGCAGACGCAGTGCAAATGACCAAGTACGTCTTCGTTACAGGCGGTGTCGTGTCCTCCTTGGGCAAGGGCATCGCCGCCGCCTCCCTCGGCGCCATCCTCGAGTCCCGCGGCATCAAGGTTACCCACCTCAAGCTCGATCCGTACATCAACGTCGATCCGGGCACGATGAGCCCGTTCCAGCACGGCGAGGTGTTCGTCACCGAGGACGGGGCGGAGACCGACCTCGACCTCGGCCACTATGAGCGCTTCACGCGGGCCAGGATGGGCAAGCGCAACAACTTCACCACGGGCCAGATCTACGAGTCGGTGATCAAGAAGGAGCGCCGCGGCGACTACCTCGGCCGCACCGTGCAGGTCATCCCGCACATCACCGACGAGATCAAGATTTACGTCAAGGCCGGCGCGCAGGGCGCCGACGTCGCCATCATCGAGATCGGCGGCACGGTGGGCGACATCGAGTCGTTGCCCTTCCTCGAGGCCATCCGCCAGATGGGCATCGAGGAGGGACGCCAGAACACCTGCTTCGTGCACCTCACGCTGTTGCCCTACATCCCCACCGCCGGCGAGCTGAAGACCAAACCGACGCAGCACTCCGTCAAGGAACTGCGCGAGATCGGCATCCAGCCCGACGTGCTGCTGTGCCGCGCCGATCGCCCGGTGCCAGACGACGAGCGGCGCAAGATCGCCCTGTTCACCAATGTTGCGCCGGAGGCGGTGATCTCGGTGGTGGATTCGGACAGCATCTACAAGATTCCGGCCATGCTGCACGACCAGATGCTCGACGAGATTGTCTGCCACAAGCTGAACATCCTCGCGCGCGCCGCCGACCTCTCGGTGTGGAACAAGCTGGTCGACGCGCTGGAGCATCCCGAGCACAGCGTGAACATTGCTTTCGTCGGCAAGTACGTCGACCTCACGGAATCCTACAAGTCGCTGTCGGAGGCGCTGATCCACGCCGGCATCCATACGCGCAGCAAGATCGCCATCCACTACCTCGATTCGGAAGCCATCGAGAGCGACGGCACCGCGGCGCTGGCCGGCATGGACGCCATCCTCGTGCCGGGCGGCTTCGGCAAGCGCGGCGTCGAGGGAAAGATCGCCGCCATCCGCTACGCCCGCGAGAACAAGGTGCCGTATCTCGGCATCTGCCTCGGCATGCAGCTGGCCGTCATCGAGTTCGCCCGCGACGTGGCCGGCCTCGCCGGCGCGCACAGCACCGAGTTCGATGCCGAGACGCCGCACCCGGTGATTGCCCTGATTACCGAGTGGCTGGACCGCGAGGGGCGGGTGGAGAAACGCGGCGCCAACGCCGACCTGGGCGGCACCATGCGCCTGGGCGGGCAGGCCTGCGCGCTGGCCGCCGATTCGCTGGCGCGCGAGGTCTACGGCGCCGACACCATCGTCGAGCGCCATCGCCACCGCTACGAGGTGAACGACGTCTATCTCAACCGGCTGCAGCAGGCCGGCCTCAAGGTGAGCGGCAAGTCCGAGGACGGCCGCCTGTGCGAGATGGTCGAACTGCCGGCAGAGGGGGCCAATGCGCATCCCTGGTTCATCGGCTGCCAGTTCCACCCCGAGTTCACCTCCACGCCGCGCGCCGGGCACCCGCTGTTTACCGCCTTCGTGCGCGCCGCCCTGGCCCACCAGGAAAGCGGCAAGGATTCGCCGGTGACGCTCTCAAGTCAATCGCCGGGCCGCCCCAGGATTGACTTGGCCCCCGCGGGGGGCGGCTCGGACCGAGGGGCCGAGCCGGAGGCGCAACCAACCCGGCAGGCGGCCTCGTAAATGCTGACCGATCAGGCCATCCGTGATGCGGCCCGCCGCGCCGCCGCCGCCGCCAGCAGCGCGGCGAAGGTGATCGTCTTTGGCTCCTACGCCAGGGGCGACGCGGATGAAGGCTCCGATCTCGATCTGCTGGTCGTTGAAAACGAAGTCGCTGACAAGGCCACCGAATATCTGAACATCCATCGCGCCGTCGGCATCATGGGCGTCGGCGTCGATGTGCTGATTTTTTCGAGACTGGAGTTCGAGCGGCGCAGGCAGGTGCCGGGCACCCTGCCCTATTGGGCGAGCAAGGAAGGCAAGGTGCTCTATGACGCTGCTGCTTGAGGAATCCCAGCGGCTTCTGCGCCTGGCCTTGCGGGACCAGGAAACTTTTACGCTGCTGCTGCCGTTGCCCAAGGCCAGTCTCGCGGCCCTCGGCTTTCTTGCCCAGCAGACGGTCGAGAAAGCGCTGAAATCCGTTGCGGTGCTGCACAGCGTGGAAATCAGGCGCACGCATGACCTGGCTGCCCTGGCGCAGCAGTTGCGCGACAAAGGCGTGGAACCGCCGGTGGTCATCGATGAATTGCGCCGCCTGAATCCGTTTGCCGTGGAATACCGTTACGACGACGACATTGTTCCGACGATGGTTCAAGAAGAAATCGTGGCGATTCTGGCGGCCATGATTCCCTGGGCTCGGCAGCAGGCGGCCGAGGAAATAGTCCGCCAGGGCGGGAAATAGCGCGTTCGCCATGAAACTCGTCAACTTCGAAGTCGGTCTCGACAAGCCATTTTTCCTCATCGCCGGCCCCTGCGTCATCGAGTCGCGCCAGCTGGCGCTGGACGTCGCCGGGCAGCTCAAGGACACCTGCGCCGCGCTCGGCATCCCCTTCATCTTCAAGTCTTCCTACGACAAGGCCAACCGCAGCTCGGGCAAGTCCTACCGCGGCTTGGGCATGGAAAAGGGCCTGGAGATCCTTGCGGACGTGCGGTCGCAGCTCGGCGTGCCGGTGCTGACCGACGTGCACGACCTGTCGGAGATCGCCGCCGTCGCCGCCGAGGTCGACGTGCTGCAGACGCCGGCCTTCCTCTGCCGCCAGACGGATTTCATCCAGGCCGTCGCCGCCTCGGGCCGGCCGGCCAACATCAAGAAGGGCCAGTTCCTCGCGCCGCACGACATGAAGCACGTCGTCGCCAAGGCGAAGGAAGCCAATGGCGGCGCGGACACCATCATGGTGTGCGAGCGCGGCGCTTCCTTCGGCTACAACAACCTCGTTTCCGACATGCGCAGCCTCGCCATCCTGCGCGAGACCGGCTGCCCGGTGGTCTATGACGCCACCCACTCGGTGCAGCTGCCGGGCGGGCAGGGCGCCTCTTCCGGGGGGCAGCGCGAATTCGTGCCGGTGCTGGCGCGCGCGGCGGTGGCGGTCGGCATCGCCGGCCTGTTCATGGAAACCCACCCGAATCCGGACAAGGCGCTCTCCGACGGCCCGAACTCCTGGCCGCTGGCGAAGATGAAGGATCTGCTGGAGACCCTGCGGGACATCGACGCGCTGGTCAAGAAGCAGGGCTTTGCGGAGACGGCATGAGCAAGGCCTACATCATCGCCCAGGCCACGGTAACCGATCCGGCGCAATACGAGGGCTACAAGGCGCTGGCCGGCGCCGCGGTCGCGAAATACGGCGGCAAGTACATCGTGCGCGGCGGCGCCACGCACCTCCTCGAAGGCGACTGGGCCCCGCCGCGCCTGGTGATCCTCGAGTTCGAATCCGTCGAGCAGGCGAAGCGCTTCTACGATTCGCCCGAGTACCGCGCGGCGCGCCAGCAACGCCAGGGCGCGGCGCAGATGAACATGCTGGTGGTCGAAGGTTTGTAGATCGGGCTGTAGGTCGGGCTTCAGCCCGACAGCAGCCGTCGCAGTCGGCCTGAAGGCCGACCTACGTTTTGACAGGGAGCAATACCATGAGCGCAATCGTTGATGTCGTCGCCCGCGAGATTCTGGATTCGCGCGGCAATCCCACCGTTGAAGCCGACGTCCTGCTCGAATCGGGCATCATGGGCCGCGCCGCCGTGCCCTCGGGCGCCTCGACCGGCTCGCGCGAGGCCATCGAGCTGCGCGACGGCGACGCCGGCCGCTATCTCGGCAAGGGCGTGCTGCAGGCCGTCGAAAACGTGAACACCGAAATCTCGGAAGCCATCATCGGGCTGGACGCGGAAGAGCAGGCCTTCATCGACAAGACCCTCATCGAGCTCGACGGCAGCGACAACAAGTCGCGCCTCGGCGCCAACGCCACGCTGGCCGTCTCCATGGCGGTGGCCAAGGCGGCGGCGGAGGAGGCGGGGCTGCCGCTCTACCGCTACTTCGGCGGCATGGGCCCGATGCAGATGCCGGTGCCGATGATGAATGTCATCAACGGTGGCGCGCACGCCAACAACAGCCTGGACATCCAGGAATGCATGATCATGCCGGTCGGCGCGCAGAGCTTCCGCGAGGCGCTGCGCTGCGGCGCGGAAGTTTTCCATGCCCTGAAGAAGCTGCTCGACAAGCGCGGCTTTCCGACTTCCGTCGGCGACGAAGGCGGTTTCGCCCCCAACGTCTCCGGCACCGAGGAGGCGCTCAACCTGATTCTCGAGGCGGTCTCCAATGCCGGCTACGAGCCGGGACAGGACGTGCTGCTGGCGCTCGACTGCGCCGCCTCGGAGTTCTACAAGGACGGCAAGTACGAGCTCGCCGGCGAGAAGCTGAGCCTCAATGCCGGCCAGTTCACCGACTACCTCGCCACGCTGGCCGACAAGTTCCCCATCGTCAGCATCGAGGACGGCATGGCGGAGAGCGACTGGGAAGGCTGGAAACTGCTCACCGACCGGCTGGGACGGAAGGTCCAGATCGTCGGCGACGACCTCTTCGTCACCAACACCAAGATCCTGCGCGAGGGCATCGCCCAGGGCATCGCCAACTCGATCCTCATCAAGATCAACCAGATCGGCACGCTCACCGAGACCTTCGCCGCCGTCGAACTGGCCAAGCGCTCCGGCTACACTTCGGTGATCTCGCACCGCTCGGGCGAGACGGAAGACTCGACCATTGCCGACATCGCCGTGGGCCTCAACGCGTTGCAGATCAAGACCGGCTCACTCAGCCGCTCGGATCGCATCGCCAAGTACAACCAGCTCCTGCGCATCGAGGAAGACCTCGGCGACACGGCGAGCTATCCCGGCCGCGACGCCTTCTACAACCTGCGCAAATAGTGCAACGAGAAGACCCAGCGACGGATTCCATCGCGGTCTTGTTGCCGTGCTGGACTCCCGCTTCCGCGGGAGTGACGCGGGGTTAGTCGATGCGCTGGCCCACGCTGGTGCTGCTGGCCCTGATCGCCCTGCTGCAGTACCCGCTGTGGCTCGGCAAGGGCGGCTGGCTCAGGGTGTGGGATGTCGACCGCCAATTGACGGCCCAGCGCGAGGTGAACCAGAAACTCGAGAACCGCAACGCCGCCCTCGATGCCGAGGTGCGCGACCTGAAGAGCGGCTACGAGGCCATCGAGGAGCGTGCCCGCTACGAGCTGGGCTACATCAAGCCGGACGAAGTCTTCGTCCAGGTGCCGCAGAAGAATCCCTGAATCCTCACCTCATGCGCGAGCGCGCATCCCCGGTCAGTTCGCGCCCTTGATGGCGTAGTGCGTGCCGCCCTTGCCGTCCGGGGTGAAGGTGATGGTCAATTGGACGTCGTGGCCGCAGCCGCGGAAGGTCCAGGTTTCCTCCCAGTGGCCGGCCGGCTTGTCGGCCTCGTTGGCCGTGCCCGGCGGGTGGGTGAGCGAGGTGTCGATGAGTTCGGCCGCCTTGCAGTTCTTGGCCCGCTTTGCCAGCTTGAGCAGGGCCGCCGTGCTGGCGCCCTTCAGGGTGTCGGCGAGGAGCAGGGCCGAGGCATTGGTGTCGCCCGGCACATGGGGCCGCACTTCGGGCTTGTCGCCCGCCCGGGCGACGAAGACGGCGTTGTAGGTCATGCGCTTGTCGCAGCGCTCGAAGACGAAGCGGTGCTGCCAGACGCCGGCGACGGGATGCGGCTTGCCCTCGGGGAAGTCGATGGGCTTGAGGAGGAAGAGGCCGGCCGGCTGGATGTTGTAGGGGCCTTTGCAGTCCTGCTGCAGGCCGAGCTTCTTGTCCCACTGGCGGCCGGCCGCATAGAGTTCGCCGATCTGTTCCTTGCCGTAGAGGTAGGCCGAGAGCCGCGAGGGCTGCCGGGCTTCGCCGGCGGTGCCGGCTGCGGTTGGCGCCGCCGGCGTGGGCGCCTGAGCGGTGGCCGCCGTCGATAAAACCGCCTGCAAACCCATCAGGAGGAGATATGCGGATCGGCTTGCCGTCGTCATGCCGCGAGTGTGGCTTGCTCGGGCAGTCGCTGCAACTCCTGCTTGTAACGACGTGCGCGCTCGGCATACTGGGCGCAGCCGAGGCGGATCATGGCGGCCTCCTGGTCGCTCAGCGGGCGCACGACCTTGCCGGGGGAACCCAGCACCAGCGAACGGTCGGGGATGACCTTGCCCTCGGGGATGAGGGCGCCTGCGCCGATCAGGCATTCCTTGCCGATCACCGTGCCGTTGAGGACGATGGCCTGAATGCCGATGAGCGAACCTTCGCCGATGGTGCAGCCGTGCAGCATGACCTGGTGGCCGACCAGCACGTCCCGCGCCAGGGTGAGGGGAAAGCCGGGGTCGGTATGCAGCACCGCGCCATCCTGGACATTGCAGTTCGGGCCCAGGGTGATGAGTTCATTGTCGCCGCGGATGACGGCATTGAACCAGACGCTGGCGCCGTCCTCGACGAGGACGTTGCCGATGACCGAGGCGGTCTCCGCCACCCAGGCCGCGCCGCGCAGCTCGGGCTTGATATTTGCCAATGCAAAGAGGGCCATGCGTTTCTCCTCAAATGGTTTCGTCGAGCGTGATGTCGACCATCAGGTCGTCGGAGAGCCGTTCCAGCTCGGACTTGAGCGCGCGGGCATCAAGCGTGCCTTCCGCGAAGAGTTCGGCCTGGGCGTGGAACAGCGTTTCGGCCGACATCGGCGCGCTGGCGGTGTGGGTCTCCAGTTTCTCGACGTTGACGGCATGGCGCGCAAGAACCTGTGATACCTCGCGCACGATGCCGATGCGGTCGTGGCCGACGAGGGCGAGTTTCAGTCGCCGTCCTGTGGCGGCTGACTTTTGCTCGGAGGATTCAGCGACGACCTTGAGGGCGACGAGTTTTCCGAGCGATGCATGAAGCGCAGCGGCCTGTGTCGCGGGCACGCTCACTTTGACGATGCCGGCGAACTTGCCGGCGAGGCGCGACATCGACGACTCCAGCCAGTTGCCCTGGTGAGCGGCAATGGCGGCGGCGAGTTCGCCGACCAGGCCGGGGCGGTCGTCGCCGATGACGGTGAGGACGAGGAAGGTTTCAGCGGACATTGTCGTATTCCTCTAAAGGAGGACAGGCGCAGAACAGGTTGCGGTCGCCGTACACGTCGTCGATGCGGTTCACCGAGGGCCAGAACTTGTTCTCCGCCACCCAGGGCAGCGGGAACACGGCCTCCTGCCGGCTATAGGGGCGCGCCCACTCGGCCTCGGCGAGGTCGGCCTGGGTGTGCGGCGCACGTTTCAGGGGATTGTCGTCGGCCGGCCAGGCGCCATTTTCGACCTTGCGGATTTCCTCGCGGATGCTGACCAGCGCGGCGATGAAGCGGTCCAGCTCGGCCTTCGATTCCGATTCGGTCGGCTCGACCATGATGGTGCCGGCCACCGGGAAGCTCACCGTCGGCGCGTGGAAACCGTAGTCCATCAGGCGCTTGGCGATGTCGATTTCGGCGATGCCGGTCGTTGCCTTGATGGCGCGGATGTCGAGGATGCACTCGTGGGCGACGCGGCCGTGCTTGCCGGTGTACAGCACGGGGTAGTGGTCCTTCAGCCGCGCGGCGACGTAGTTGGCGTTGAGGATGGCGAACTCGGTGGCGCGCTTGAGGCCCGTGCCGCCGAGCATGGCGATGTACATCCAGGAGATCGGCAGGATCGAGGCCGAGCCGAAGGGCGCCGCACTCACCGCCCCTTGGCTGCCTACGCGATCGGCCGCCAGCAGGTGGCCTGGTGCGTGAGGAGCGAGGTGCGCCTTCAGCCCGATCGGCCCCATGCCGGGACCACCGCCTCCGTGCGGGATGGCGAAGGTCTTGTGCAGGTTCATGTGGCTGACGTCGGCGCCGATGGCGGCGGGCGAAGTGAGGCCGACCTGGGCGTTGAGGTTGGCGCCGTCCATGTACACCTGGCCGCCATGCTGGTGAATGATCGCACAGACCTCCTTCACCGCCTCCTCGAAGACGCCGTGGGTGGACGGGTAGGTGATCATCAGGCAGGACAGGTTGCCGGCGTGCTGCTCCGCTTTTGCCTTGAGGTCGGCGACGTCGATGTTGCCGCTCTCGTCGCAATCGACCACGACCACCGTCAGCCCGCACATCTGCGCCGTCGCCGGATTGGTGCCGTGGGCCGACTTCGGGATGAGGCAGACGTTGCGGTGCGCCTCACCCTGCGCCGCCTGGTAGCGTCGGATGGCGACGAGACCGGCGTACTCGCCCTGCGCGCCGGAGTTGGGCTGCATGCAGATGGCGTCGAAGCCGGTGATGGCCTTCAGCCCGTCCTCCAGGCCGCGGATCATCTCAAGATAGCCGGCTGACTGGTCGGGCGGCGCGAAAGGGTGCATGTCGCCGAACTCCGGCCAGGTGACCGGGATCATCTCGCTCACCGCATTCAGTTTCATGGTGCACGAGCCGAGCGAGATCATCGAGTGGTCGAGGGCGAGGTCCTTGTTCTGCAGGCGCTTGAGATAGCGCAGCATCTCGTGCTCGGTGTGGTGGGTGTTGAACACCGGGTGGGCGAGGATGGCGTCGGCGCGCAGCAGGTCGGCGAGCGGGTCGTTCGCCGCCGCCTGTGCGTCGAGCGCGTCGATGTCGGCGTCCTTGCCGGTGAGCGCTTTCAGGATCGCGGCGACGTCCTCGCGCGTGGTCTTCTCGTTCACCGAGATGCCGCGCACGGAGTCCGACACCTGCCGCAGGTTGAAGCCGGGCACTTCGGCGGTGGTTTCGACGCGGAGCGTGTCGAAATACGCCCGCGTCAGCACCTTCACAGCAGCAGCCTTCAAGCCGGCGGCGAGGATGCCGGTCAGGCGGTGGATGCGTCCGGCGATGGTCTTCAGGCCCTGCGGGCCGTGCCAGACGGCGTACATGCCGGCGATGTTGGCGAGCAGCACTTGCGAGGTGCAGATGTTGGAGTTGGCCTTCTCGCGGCGGATGTGCTGTTCTCGCGTCTGCAGCGCCATGCGCAGCGCGCGCTTGCCGCGCGCGTCCACCGAGACGCCGATGATGCGGCCCGGCACGGCGCGTTTGTGCTCGTCGCGGCAGGCGAAGAAGGCGGCGTGCGGCCCGCCAAAGCCCATCGGCACGCCGAAGCGCTGCGAGGAACCGAGCGCGATGTCGGCGCCCATTCCACCCTCTGCGCCCGGCGGCTTCAGCAGCACCAGGGCCATCAGGTCGGTCGCGACCGCCGTCACGCAGCCGCTGACTTTCAGTTTGGCGATGACCTCGGTGAGGTCGACGCACTCGCCGTCGGCGTTCGGGTACTGCAGCAGGGCGCCGAAGGTTTCATGTTTCGTCGCTTCCGCGGCCGGGCCGACGATCAGATCGAAGCCGAAGAAGCCGGCGCGCGTCTTCACCACGTCGAGCGTCTGCGGGAAGCAGGCGGCGTCGACGAAGAAGGCGTTGGACTTCGACTTGGAGACGCGCCGCGCCATGGTCATGGCCTCGGCGGCGGCGGTGGCCTCGTCGAGCAGCGAGGCATTGGCCAGTTCCATGCCGGTGAGGTCGATCACCATCTGCTGGTAGTTGAGCAGCGCTTCGAGCCGGCCCTGGGCGATCTCCGCCTGGTAAGGGGTGTAGGCGGTGTACCAGCCGGGGTTCTCCAGCAGGTTGCGCAGGATCACCTTGGGCGTCAGGGTGTCGTGGTAGCCCATGCCGATGAGCGATTTCTTCACGACATTCTTTGCGGCGATGGACTTCAGCTTGGCCAGCGCCTCGTGCTCGCGCAGCGGGGCGGCGAGGTTGGCAAATGAGGCCAGCGGCTGCGCCAGGCGGATGGAAACGGGCACGGTCTGGCCGATCAGCTCGTCGAGGCTGGCGGCGTCGACGGCGGCCAGCATGGCGGCGGTCTCGGCCGCATCCGGGCCGATGTGGCGGGCGATGAACTCGTCGCGTTGTTCGAGCGCGGAGAGGGGTAGGGAAGTGTCCATTGTCATGTAGGTCGGGCTTCAGCCCGACAACGTGGGTTGATTGGCGCCTGCCGTCGGGCTGAAGCCCGACCTACAGGGACGATTGGTAGGCGGCGGCGTCGAGCAGGCCGTCAAGGTCGGCGGCGTTGTCCGGCTTGAGCTTGAACAGCCAGGCGGCGTAGGCGTCCTGGTTGACCGATTCGGGCGCGTCGGCGGCGGCCTGGTTGACGGCGACGACCTCGCCGGCGATCGGTGCGTAGATGTCGGAGGCGGCTTTGACCGATTCGACCACGGCGCATTCCTCGCCCGCCTTCACCTTGCGGCCGACCAGCGGCAGTTCAAGGAAGACGATGTCGCCGAGCGCCTCCTGGGCGTGGTCGGAAATGCCGACGGTGACGAGGCCGTCGTCGGCGAGGCGCGCCCACTCGTGGGACTGGGCGTATTTCAGGTCGGCGGGAACGTTCATGAGTAGCTCCAATAAATAGCAATTGCTGGTCTTAAGAATGGTACTTGTGTAGGATTACATTAAAGCTGTGAGCAAAATTCGGCCACGTGCCGCGAGAGTCTTCCGGGCTCCTATACTCACGGTTTTTTCCTTTTCTGCTTCCCGAAATTTTCTTCCCAGGTTATCAATTCACACTTCCGCGGAAGCCAGGTCTTCCAACTTGGCCAGCCATTGCGCGAAGTGCGGACATGCCGCGCGGATGGGCTCAATACCGATCTTGCCCAGCAGAGTTGCGCCATCCGCGACTTCCTTGTAGGTCGGGACGAGTTTGCAAATGCGCGCCTTAGGATGTGTTGCAGGTTCGCCATCAATCATTTCAGCTTCGCCCGCCTCGGCCAGCATGGTCCGCATGTGATCGGCCAAGAAAGGTTGGGCAAAATGACCGGCCACGGATTCTGGTGCGGCAAATAGCCACGCTTCAAGTTCGTGCAAGGCCAGGAAAGGAAGGAAGCGTGGGTGATCCAGATTCTCCGCGAATGACTTACTCGCGGACTCTACTCGGGTCCTAGGGTCAGCCAGGGCCAAACTAACAGCGAGACCCGGGAAATCACTCGGCAAGCCGTAATAGTCGATCAGTGTAGTCACCCAGGCTGTGCTATCCCGAAGCAGCGGATCTAGGCTATTGCGAATTTGTTGGTAGTGGCTGATTCCACCGCGATGTCCGCTGCCGCTGGGATTACGCTTGGTCCAAATCAGAATAGGCTTGGCCACATATATCCCATGAGTTGCCAGATGTGGAGCCAGTGTGCGGCTGACGAACAGTTCCTCTGACTGTCCCTCTACTAATACAAGTAGGCGCGTCACGGCCTGCCTCCCAATACATTTTTCTCCCAAAGTTCGCCCAAGCTGTAGTTCTTCAGCCAATCGGCCAAGGCTTTCTCATCGAGACGGCTAAATGTAGTGGCTCCATCATCGTTCTCCGCAACGATGACATGCTCCGGTGTAAATTGATTTAACAGCGTGACAGATTGGGTCGCCAATAGTACTTGTCTGCGCTTGGCCGCGGCTTCCAGCATTTCTGCCAATAGCCGAATTGCCGACGGGTGAAGCCCCAGTTCAGGTTCGTCGAGCAGAATCAGTGTCGGCATGGATTGCGACGGTTGTAGCAGTAGCGTTGCCAGGCAGATGAAACGCAAGGTTCCATCCGATAAGGAGTAAGCGTCAAAATAAGCTTCCGATCCGGCCTGACGCCATTCCAGCTTGATCTTGCCCTGGTTGACCCGTGATGGTTCCAGCGCGAAATCATCGAAAAAGGGAGCCATCAATCGAACATGATCGACAATATGGCCGTACTCGGTGGCATGCCGCTCACGCAGCCAGTAAAGGTACGCTGCTAGATTGGCGGCATCCGGACGTAAGAAACGGTTGTCGTCTATGTCGCAGTTGCGTTTGCTGGGAGCAGAATCCGAGGTGTCGTGAAAGTGATAAACCACCCAGTTGACGATTTGGGGATAGACATAGCTCGGAACCTGGTTGGTCCATTGTTTGGCAGCCTCCTCCAGCTTACTTTCGGTGTGACCACGAGCAAGGATTTCAGCGAAATCAAACCGACCCTGATATGCCACCGATTCGGTCTCGAAAATCAAGGTATCGCCCAATGCGGACTTGAGACTGAAACCATAGGCATTCTGGGCAAAATCAAAGCTCACTTGCATGGCAGGCGTGTGCTTCTGGCCATGATGCAGGAGGCGGTCAGCTCCGCCTTGCTCTGCCACATAAAGCTGAAGATTTCTGGAAACCACCCGATCCAACAGGCGGAACACGCCGATCAAGTTGGACTTGCCCGAGCCGTTAGGGCCGATCACCACGTTGAGATCGCCCAATTCCAGGGCCTGCTTGGCGATGGATTTGAAGCCTTCGATATTGACCTGCCGGAGTGTCTTCATGTCTGTGCTCCTGCTTCCGTTTTGCTGGCAAATGCCCCCGGCCAACCACCGTGGACTTCGATGATTTGATCGATCTCCGCCATCAGTCGGATGGTTTCGTTCAGGGCGACGACGACGCTCTGGTAGTGGGTGATGTCCTCAGCCGAGAGCGTGCGGCCCTTGCGGTCTTTCAGCCACTTCTCGCAAACCTGATAGCCGCCGATGTGGAAATTCCATACTGCTTCCGGCACGCCCTCGAAACGCTGGGTGGCGTTGATCCACACTGCGCCGTCCTTGTAGGTCGGTTTCTTCGGGATGCTGTTGTCGCCCTTGCCCAAGAAGCGGGTGATGAAGTCGTTGATCTTGGGGGATTCCAGCAGATGCAGGGCGACGAGTTCGCCGCCAAGCTGGGCCAGCGCGCGGAACAGCTCCAGGGTTCCGGTTAACGGCAGACGCGGGAAATCAATCTTCAGAAACTCCGCGTAGCGACTTCGGTAGCCTGGACTGTGAAACACCGCGTAGGCGTAGTGGAAGATGTCTTCGGGCGTCAGGCCGGTGGGCAAACCAAAGTCGCCTTTCGGCTTAACGCCGAGCTTCTTCGCCCATGAGAGCAAGACCTTCGGATTCAGGTTCGGCCTGATTCCGTTTTCAGAAAGCTCCGCCTGTCGAGCGTCACTATCGCCCATCAAGTAGAGCGGGAAAACTGTACAGCTTCGCGAAGACTCTGCCGTTTTCATTTCAGCGATGAATTTTGAGACGAACACTGCATCGAAAACGCCGGTGGCTTGGATGCGGGCGCTCAGCAACGCGATATTGCTGCGGAGCATGTGACGGAGCGTCGGATACTTGGAATCACCCTTCTCGATTATCGCCCGGTTGTAATAAATCCAACGGTAATCAAATGGCCGGTAAGTAAGGCGCCGGATGAACTGCGGAACCTCGTCTGCCTTGATTTTGAGTTGAGCGTCTTTGAGTTTCCAATGCGGGGTATCGGTGATGCCATAGCGCTCCCGCAAGAGTTCTAAACGACCCTCGGAGGCAATGTCAGAGATTCGAGCGGTCAGCGTCCTCTTGTCGTAGTCAATAACGACGCCGTCCCGGTGTGTCTTTACTCCGCACGAATTGACCGCCATCAACTCGTCAATCGACGGATAGTCCTGGTATTCGGCCAAGTTCGCATCATCGAAGGGAAATAAGAAAAACCGTGGCTCGGTGGGGCTTAGGGCGGACCACTTCCGACACGAGATTGGATGCGATGTCAGGTCATCGTACTTTTCGTTTCGGCTACCCCACAGGTCGCTGAAACGAACGGCATTGTCTGATTCTTTTGCCATCGAACGAAGTCCGATAGAAACAGCAACGCCCTGCTGAATGTCGAAGACATTTTCGTTGCTTTTCCCCGTGGGCACTCGTTCGCCGATGTTTGAGTCACCGTGGAGGTCGAGGAGGAACATCGAGTTAAACTGGTCGAGAAGTTCCTTCCGAACCCCGCGATGGATTACGCCTTTCAGATACCCGTGGTTGGTAATCATTCCCCAAACGCCGCAGTTTGGAGCCGCCAACAACTTCTGACTCAGTCGGATAAATTTTAGGTAGTCATCTGCAAGAGCCACGAGACCTTGCTCGCTGCGAACGTGCCTCTTGTAGTCGTCCATCAGCGAATCAATGAACGTGTTGAAGTTGGCGCTGGTTACTGAGTATGGAGGGTTGCCGATTACGACGGTAAAGCGCTTCTCCCGCTTAATTTCGTTCACGGCGGCCGCTTCATGGGCGAGGGCGTCGAAGCCGATCAGCGGGAGCTGTTGCACCCACGGTTCGAGGGCGTTGGTGAGGTAGATGCGGGCGCGTTCTTCTGTGCCGAAGCGGTAGCCGGTCTCGGCAAGCTTGAGGCCGATCTTCATGTGGGCGATTGCGTAGGGCGCCATCATCAGCTCGTAGGCATGCAAGCGCGGTAGCAGATGTTTGGGCACGTAGTCGTTCCATGCGGCCTGCTGCTGTGCGTCGGTCAGGCGCTGCCGTTGCCATTTCGCTTCGAGCGTTCGGTGGATGACGTCGATGACCTCGACCAGAAAGGTGGCGGTGCCGGTTGCCGGGTCGAGAATCTGAACGAAAGGTTCGTCCGGGGAGATGGTGCGCTTTTCATCGAGTGCGTCAGTGAGCGGTGGCAGTTTCAGGTCGGGATGCTTCTTCAGCATCTCGCCCCAGGTTGTGGTGTCCGCAAGGCCATCGGCGAGGCCGAACTCGGTTTGCAGCAGTTCATGGACACTGCGGACGATATAGCTGACCACCGGCTGGGGCGTATAGAAAACGCCGCGCTGGATCTTGAGCTGCTTGTCGTAGGCGCTGAGGAAATGTTCGTAGAAATGGATGACGGGGTCTTCGCCGCGGTTCCGGTTGCCGAAATCGCGCAGGATGGCGGGCAGATCGGTCTCATCCCCGCGCAGCAGCTCCACCACGTCCTGGATGCCGAGTTCGTCGAAGTCGATGCCGCCCTTGCGGCCGCCGACTTTGAGGAAGGTTTGCAGCATCTCCTTGAGGAAGGGATTCGTGACGGGCACCATGTCCACGACGTTCTCGGCGACCAGAGCAGTCCCGTTGCGGCCTTCGCTCATCTCGGTGCGCGAGATGGCGGCGGTGAGCAGGCCGTAGGTGATGGTCTGGGCGTAGGTGTCGGCGAAGCTCTCGGGCGTCAGATTGTGGATCAGTGCGGTCTGGAAGGCCTTGTAGAGCTTGGTGAGAGGGCCTTTGTCAGACTCGGCCTTGAGCATGCGCCTGGCCTTGTCGCGGATGCCGCGCGCCAGACGCGCGAGTTCGGCGGCCAGCAGATCGGCGGTCTGGATGAGGTGGCCGATGCGGTGCTTGAACGGCTTGCGCCAGGCATCACGCCAGGCGTTTGTGTCACTTTCGTCTTCCGGCCAGTGCAGGCGCTCATGCAGAATATGGTCAACATTGGCGAGCTTCAGTGGCGTGTCTCCGCCATCCCAGCCCAGCACATGCAGGGTGGGCAGGTCGCCGGGGTTCTGGTGGAAATGGGCGAAGGCGATTTCGCGGGCATCCGTGCCGTCTTCGCCGAAAGCGGTGACGAAGAGCAGGTCTTCGGCATGCCAGGCCGGGGCCTTGGATTTGTTAGCAGAAGCGCGCTTCTTGATGACCAGGTGCGAAAGAATGCGTCGCAGCACGACTACCGGCAGCTTCTTGTTCTCGAACTCGACGAAGAAGATGCCCCAGGGCTGGCCGGCGGCAAGCGGACGCAACTGGTGGATGGCCTTGATGCGGGCGGCGTCTTCTTCCCTCAGCCCCAATTCGGCAGGCGTGAATTCGAAGGTCAGTTCGTCGAAACCGTATTCCCGGAGCGGCCAGTCGAGTTCGTCTTCCAGATAACGGACAAGATCGGGAAAGGCGCGGATATCGCGCAGGTTGCCGGGTGCCATCAATTCAGCTCCATCCAGCACTTGAGCACCGGGGCCACGCCCAGCGGGGCTTGCAGCGGGCGCAGGAATTCGGCGGTGAGCTGCTTCTCGACTTTCTTGCGCAGATCGGAAAGCGTTGCGTGCTCGATGGCTGTTCTGCGCGGGGTGTCGGGCGTGGAGCGGATCAGGGCGGCAATGGAACCGACATCCGTCAGCACCTGTTGGTCTTCCAGGGCAAAGCAGGCCCAGACGGTGAGACCGGCGGCGTCGGACCAGCGAGGTTGCCCGGTTTCCGTCTCCAGCAGGTTCGGGTCGGGCCGGGGAATGCGGTAGCAGAAGAACACCGCTTTGCTGTCGGGCTTGGGGCTGGCCTTTCCGGAAAACACCTTGAGCGGGAAGCCGGCGAGCTGCCCGGCCAGTTCCGGGTGCTCGGCCATGAGGCGCTCGTATTCCAGGCGCAGACTTTCAGTATCGGAAAGCTGGCCGTCGCACTGTTCGTTAAGTTCCTTGACGGGATCGAATTCGTCATCCGGAGTGAGGAGCTTACGGCCTTCGATGCCGAGTGTGCGGGAAATGACGAAGGTCTTGTGGGTGACGCGCTGGAACAGGCGCAGGAGTTCGTCCAGTTCGTCCGGCGGCAGGAAGTTCCAGAATGCAGTTTTGTCGCGTGTTTTCTTGCGCTCAGGATGATCGGCAACAATCCGGGCTTCGATCTCCAAGTTCATGCGCCGGTCCACCCGGCCTATGCGCTGCATCAGACGAACGGGGTTCCAGTGCAGGTCGTAGTTGATAAGGCGGGTGGCGTCCTGGAGGTTGAGACCTTCGGAGAGAACGTCGGTGGCGATGAGAATCCTGATTTCCTCCTTGCCTTCTGCGGCGAGTTCGGCGGAGGAACTGTCGTTGTAGTAGGGCGAGAAGCGGCGTATTACGTCGCTGCGTTGCTTCTGGCTGCTGCTGCCGTCGATGCGGCAGATGCCGGTGAACCCATCACGGGTGAGTTGCTGTTCAATGTAGCGGGCCGTGTCGGCGAACTCGCTGAAGAGGATGAGCTTTTCCTTCTTCAGAACGGTATCGTTCTTGAGCAACTTGATCAGCGCTTTCAGCTTGTCGTCGCGTTCTGGTTTGGCATCGGCAAGCAGATTGAGGAATTCCGCAAGCTGATCCAGGTCGTCGTAGGTGTCGTCGACGATTTCATCGACTCTGTAGAGATCGGCGTCCAGTTGCTGGACGGCGGTGAGATGGTCTTCGGTGAGGATTTCCTCGACTTGATCCTCGTCGGCATCTTCCGGCCAGAGTTCGTGGTTGATGTTTTGGGCATGCCCAATCAGCGCGCCATGTTTGGTTTTCCAGCGTTCCAGGCGGCGCTTGTCATGGTCGGTGTGGCTGTGGACGGTGATCCAGGCCAGCAGCTTTTGCAGCAGACGCCAGCAGGAGCCCTCGAAGGCGCGTGCGGAACTTTCGAACCGCTTGAGGAAAAGAGTGCGGATAAGGGTAACGACCTGCTTTTGACGGCCTTCGTCGAAAGAGCCGAGTTGCAGGTCTGCCTTGTCGCCTTTCCAATAGGCGAGGGGATAGTAGATGCCCAGCACGAACAGCGGCTTTTTCTTGTTGAAGGCCTGCTCCACGGCGGTAAGCAGCTTGCCGTAAGTCGATTTGAGGTTGTAGGCGACAACCTTGGGCGTCTCTCTTTCAGGAAAAAGAGCTTCGTTGCTGCCCTGCTGGCGCTGGCTTTCCTTCACATAGCCGCGACTGCGCTGGACGACGAGGGCGTCGAATACGGCATCGGTGCGGAGCGCCTGTTCGGCACCGAAAATTTCTGTGCCGAACTCTAGATTCAGTTGCGAGACATCCGGCAGCTTGCCGAGCAAGCGCTTTTCCAGCTGGTTGAAGTGAGAGCGGAGGTTATGAATCCCCAACTGCCTGGCAAACACCGTCTCGTTGCCCACCAACTCGATCATGTGGCGGAAATCGTGGATGGAGTTGTTGACCGGTGTTGCGGTCAGCAGGTAGACCTGTTTGGGACGGTCGCTTGCTTGCAGGTATTGCTGGAGCAGGCGGTAACGAGAAGCCTCCTTCACGCCCTCGCCCTTGATGCCGGGATTGCGGAAGTGGTGCCCTTCGTCAATGAGGACAACATCGGCATCGCGCAAAGTGCGTTCGATGTCGCGCTGCCAGCGGCCCTTGCGTTGCAGATCGGTATGGTTATAGAGGACGAAATTGACGAAACCGCTGTTCAGATGCGGCAGGTAGCGCTGGATGGCGCGCTCCCAAACGTCTTCCCGCGCGGCCTTCGGCGCGAACAGAACGACACGGCGGCCTTCACGAACCACCATGCGCTCCAACAGCATCAGTCCGACGAAGGTCTTGCCGAGGCCGACGCCGTCGCACAGGAAGGCCAAACCGAAACGGTCGGCAATCTGAATGAGGTTCTTGTAGGCATCCTGCTGATACTTGGCAAGGATGGGAAAAACCCTGGACTGCCCCCGATCCCACTCATCCGGCGTAAGTTCGTGGCCGCGCATGAGTTCGTCGAGTGACTTTGCCCAGACCTCGAAAGGGCTGTAGCTTCGGGTATGGCGTTCGAGGGTTCTCAGCAGATCGGGGCTGACATCCTCGGCCTCATTCCAGTGCCGCTCATACCATTCCTGAAGCAGGCCGACATCAGTGCCGCGTATCTGGACGTTCAACTCAACGTTGTCGGTCAGGCCGGGATAGGTGAAATTGGACGAGCCGACCAAACCGAACGAGCCGATGACGGCAGCGCGGCCGTGAGTCAAATAGGCTTTGGCGTGGAACTTGTCCTTGCGGAAGACCCGGCATTGGATCTTGCCGGAACGGATGGCGTCGACTATGGCAGGTACGCCGTTCAGGAAATCGTTATTGGTCTTCTCGTTCTCGAGGCTTGAATCCAGGCGTTCGTTGATTTTCTGGAGACTCTGAACAAAAGCCCGCTTGGTGCGCAGCGAGACTTCGTCGCCCATTAGGATGCGAATGGTCTCCACCGACTGCCATTTCTCTTCAAGGGCAAGCAGCGCGCCGATCTCGAAATAGCCGGTAGCGATGTCGATGGCGCGGGAAAGCTCGCACCAATCCTTCAGGTAAGAGCGAACCTTCCAGTCGGCATCGCTGTTGTCGACGATGAAGAGGTCGGAGGCTTGCTTGCTCATTGAACGCTTAAACCTGGCCGGATGACGTTGGTTTATACCAGTATCTTGCCATTCCGAACAAATGGCGGCTTGACCACCGTCGCCTTCAGGCGTTTGTCGCGAATTTCCACTTCGACCGTGTCACCGACAGCCACACCGGCGGGCAGGCGCGCCAGCGCGATCGAGCGGCTCATGCTCGGCGAGAACGTGCCGCTGGTGATCTCGCCCTCGCCCTGCGCCGTGAACACTTTCTGGTGGGCGCGCAGCACGCCCTTGTCGGTGAGCAGCAGGCCGAGGGTCTGCTGCTCGATTCGCCGTCCCACGGTGACTGACTTTCCGATGAAGTCGCGCGGGGCGGCGAGATCGACCGTCCACGCCAGGCCGGCTTCCAGCGGTGAGGTCTGTTCGTCCATGTCCTGGCCGTAGAGGGCCATGCCGGCCTCCAGGCGCAGGGTGTCGCGCGCGCCGAGGCCGGCGGGTTTCACGCCGGCGTCGAGCAGGGCGTTCCAGACAGCTTCGGCGCGGCCCGCGGGGATCATCAGTTCGAAGCCGTCCTCGCCGGTGTAGCCGGTGCGGGCGATCAGCGCATCGCCGAACCACGCGGCTTGGAAGGGCTTCAGCCCGGCACTGGCAGCTTCCGAGCCGGGCAGGGCGGCCCAGGTCTTGGCGCGGGCGTTCGGCCCCTGTACGGCGATCATGGCAAGGTCGCGGCGCGCGGTGACGCTGACGCCGACGTCGCTGGCGTGCTGAGTGATCCAGGCGAGATCCTTGTCGGAGGTGCCCGCGTTGACGACGACGCGGTAGAAGTCGGGCCGGAAAAAATAGACGATCAGGTCGTCGATGACGCCGCCCTGCGGGTTGAGCATGCAGGAGTAGAGCGCGCGCCCGGGCACGGTCAGCTTGTCGACGTTGTTGGCGATGAGCTTGTGCAGCAGGTCGCGGGCACCTTCGCCTTCGAGGTCGATGGCGAGCATGTGCGAGACGTCGAACATGCCGGCATCGCGGCGCACCTGGTGGTGTTCCTCGACCTGCGAACCGTAATGCAGCGGCATGTCCCAGCCGGCGAAGTCGACCAG
>Ga0208244_100294_pt1 | contig 55340 bp, 58 predicted proteins | sample SubbioCR12Aug_5A_FD_184828 | JGI IMG/M metagenome (GOLD analysis project Ga0208244, IMG submission 184828) | Serpentinite rock and fluid subsurface biosphere microbial communities from McLaughlin Reserve, California, USA - CR12Aug_5A (SPAdes) | ecosystem: Environmental > Terrestrial > Deep... | reverse complement strand
TCCTGTAACCGGAGCGCGATAGACCGGGTCGTAGCGTCCCCACCAGGTCGGGACGTAAACCGGGCCGCGGAAAGTGCGCCGGGCGCGATCGTCATAGTTCTTGTCGAGCATGGTCCACTCGATGGCTTCCTCGAACATCTGGCTTTGCATTTCAGGCGTCCCGGCGGCGGCAATCTGGGCCCAGGCGCGGTCATTGATGGATTTGTAATATTCCAGGGTTTCCTTGCGGCTGAAACCTTTCATTTTGTCGCCAACCGATTTAACCAAACCGACTGTCATGGCCTGCAAGGCTTTACGCCGGGCGGGTTCCTTGGCTTCTTTAAAGGCGTTCAAAAATTCTTTTTCATATTCGCGCAGGCCTTCGGGCAACGGGTTGGCCACAGCCAGTTGCAACGGGTCGCGCTTGAGCACTTCGGCGGCGTTCTTTTTGATGACGCCAAACAAGACCATGGTCATTACTTTTTCGAGCGGCTGTCCCATCATGATGGCGGCTTCGACGGCGGTCAGGCCGCGCTTGATGCCGTGTCCTTCTATGGAAACCTTCGGCGGCATGTATTGTTTCTTGCGCTTGTGTTCATTGACCGCGCCTAAAATCGGCCCGCCAAAGAAAATCCCGCCAAAGCAACAGACAAACAGTAAAGTGGAAATGGCGTCTTCGTCAATCTGGATGTTGTCCCACATCGAGGGGCGCACGATCACGCCTTCGGGCACATAACTGGCCGGGAAGGAGGCCCCAAAGGTGTACTGGGTATAGCCCTTGGCGTCGTCGCATTGCCAGGTATAAACGATGCGTCCATCAGAGATTGCAGCAGTCGGCTCTTTTACGCACGGCCAGCCGCCTTTGGCAAGATGGTAGCGAGGTTCTTCGGGCTGGACTCCAGGTGGCAGGTGGATGCGCACAGTGACATTGCTGTTACCGCGCACAAACTGGGAGCCAAACCAGGTCGGCGAGAAGTTCATGCTGGCATAGTTCTGGTCGTTATCGTCGGGGAACAACATGCGGCGGATGGTGCCAATGCGCACATTGACCGTCCCGCGCTGGCCTGGGCCAATGGCGCGTGAACCCAGTTCGACCGCCACGCCGTAAGCGCCGCTGCCCTGGTAATCACTCGAAATTGAAACCGGATTGCCATCCACATCGGCTTCGATGGATGAATATTCATAACTGCCATTCGGCAGGCCGACATCCACAAAATCTATCGGGCTGGCCCCGGCAGCATTTGCAAAGGTAAACGCATAGTCAACCGACATTGTGCCATCGGCATTGACGTATACATTTACGACTTCCCGTTCAAGCGTAAAGGAGTAGTTTTGGGCTGAAACGCCGGCAGCCAGGCCAAAAGCCAGCGCAAGCACCATCAGGAAAGAAAGAATTCGTTTTTTCATCGGCGTCCCTCCCGTAAAACCGTTACCACTTGGGTTCTTCGGTTAATTGATAAGTAGACTGGCAATAAGGGCAGGAAACAACCGGCGCGCCCGCCATAATTTTGATGTCCGAGGAGGTAATCACACCTCCGCATGACTGGCATTTCAACTGCTCGACCTTGGTTTCGCCGGGCAGGTCAAGGTCCATTTTCATGGTGACGTTTTGGACAACCTCGGTCTTTTGTCCGCGCACGCCGACCCAGACCAGGAAGGCCCCGCCGCCCGCCAGGAAAAGGCCGACCACTGCCAGGCCAACACCCAGCCCGACCCAGCCCTGCTCGCCGCCCGCGCCGGTAGAACCGATTAAAGCAATCGCGCCATAACCGAGGAAACACAACGAAACCAGGAACAGGATTCCCGCACCAACAAAAGCAAGAGCACGACCCATAACAACCTCCGTATTTGAAAATCACTTATCAGTGTAGCACTATGACAAAAAAGAGACAAATGACTTTTGTCTCTTTTTTATACGCTTTTTGGTGTCTTTTGGTTACAGACTTGTCATTATCAGGCAGGCCTGGCCGGAATGCGCACCTGCAGGGCGACGAAAAAATTAATCAGGGCCAGCACAGCACCCATCAGGAAAACATACTGGAAGCCGTACACGCCCCAAATCACGCCACCCAACAGCGCGGCGGAGATTGAAAAAATATGGTCAATGGTCACAGCGGCGGTCAGGGCAGGCTGGATGTCATCGGGCTGTTTGGCGATTTTCTTCATATACGTGGCGCGCGCCATGCCGACCGAAAAAATCATCTGGTCGACCAGGAACGCCACACACACCACCAGGAAAGCAACTTCTGCCGGGAAAATGAACTTTGCAAAGCCATACCCGGCGCAAACCACAATCAGGATGACGGCTTCGGCAGAGAGCACAAATCGCTCGCCAAAGCGGTCAATCGTCCAGCCAAGCAAGGGTTGGAAGAGAATCCCGATAACGCCGCCGATGGTGAACAGGGTGGCCATAATTTGGGTGGGCTGCTCAAAGACCTGCACCAACACCCAGGGCGCAAAGGTGATGAACAACTGCTTGCGCGCGCCGGAGAGCACGTTGAGGGCGTAATAGAGTCTGTATTCCTTGTGCAATTGCAGGTAACTGCGCCGTTCGGCCACTTTGGCGGGAGTCATCTGGTAAAGCAGGAAGGCGGCGAGAAGGAAAAATGCCGCCGCGATGGCAAACGTAATCTCAAAGGTAAATCCGAGATAACGAAATCCGAGAAAAACGAGGAAACTGCCCGCGATGGCGGCGGCGTTGCGGATGGCGTTCAACTGCCCAAGACGGCGTCCGTCCTGGCCTTCGCGGGCCAGTTCCATACCAATGGTGGAGGCGATGGGCATAAACAAATGGTCGCCCATGCTATAGATGAAAAGCCAGACCACCATGACCCAGTAGGCAGGCGAGGCAAAACCTATCAGGAACGCCCCAACGGAAGCCAGGAGTATCGAGAAGACGCCCAGGCGGCGTGAACCGAGAAACCACAGAGCCGCCGAAACAAAGACCACCAGGAAACCCGGAAGTTCGCGCGGAAATTCAAGGAAGGAGCGTTCAAATCCGCTCAGGGCAAAACGTTCGTTCAGGAAATTATTAAAGGTGGCGTTCATCATGCTGAGCGCCATACCAAGAATCATGGCAGCGCTGGCAAACAGGATGAGTTCGCGCGGGGATTGTCGGATGCGGGTGAACAGGGCAGACATGCTTGAAAACCTTTCAAAGGGAAATGAAAGGAAATTCTAGCACGTATTCGGGTTCTTATCGTTCGCAGAACCAGACGTAAATGGGATGTCGACCACCCCACGGAAAGGTGGGGGACGAAGCCAAAACGCCCAACTGGAAACTTTCCGGCATGAAAATGAACTGCACATCCTTCAATGTTGCCGTTGCAGGCAGATCGAAGCGCAGCCAGGCATCCACTTTTTGGCCTGGGAACAGGGTCGGGCCTAGCGCCGTATAGTCTGGGTGTCCCTGGCGATGACCGTAGGCCGGATTGAACTCGGTCGCAGCATACAAGGCGCTGAAATGTTTGACCCCCGGCAGGTTGAGATTATCCTGCCCGGTATTTTCCAGCTGAACATGAACCCAGAGAAAAATCCGATTCTGGGTCGGCTTGCGCTGGCTGCCGAATTTATTGACATAGCTGTCGGTGATTTCAGCACCCAACATGCTGACTTGCAGATCGTTCCACACCACCAAATCGCCGGGCGCAAAAGGTGTGGGCAAAGGCGTTGGAACAGGGGTTGGAACAGGCGTCACTGTCGGCGGCAGAACCGTGACGGGGCTGGGCAGGTCTTTTTGAGCAGGAACGCAGCCTGCAAACAAGATCAGGCAAAGCAAAGCATATATTTTTTTCATGTTCTGTCATCTTTCCAATAAAGTTTTAGGTTGGATTTAAGCATCACCCAAATATACGTTTGGCAGTGGGGAAGGTCCTGCGAATCATACCAGAAAGCGAAAACAAGCCGCGGGGAGAACGATTCGGGATGAATGGCGTTAAACGCTATGACGCTTATCGCTGTCAGCAAAAGCGGTCAAGCGGTACAATTTATCCAACCAACCGGAGTCAATCATATTCTTCCCCCTTTGGGGTTGGGCATCCACGAGGAACTTATGAGCCTGCAAGAACAATACAAACGCTGGAAAGAATCCACGCACAAGAAGTCTGTCGAGCGCTTCCCCGAGCGCAAGGCCAAGTTTGAAACGTCCTCCGGTATCGAACTGCCGCCAGTTTTCCTGCCTGTTGGTCTCGATACGCCCGAAAATCACGGGCTACTCGACCAGCAAGAGTCCGAGTATATGGACAAGCTCGGCTTCCCCGGCGAGTACCCGTTTACGCGCGGCGTGCAGCCGACGATGTACCGCGGACGCTTCTGGACGATGCGCCAGTATGCCGGTTTTTCGACCGCCGCCGAATCGAACAAGCGCTACCGTTATTTGTTGGAAGCGGGCCAGACCGGGCTTTCGGTGGCCTTCGACCTGCCGACCCAAATCGGATACGACGCCGACGACCCAATGGCGCTCGGCGAAGTCGGCAAGGTCGGCGTGTCGATTTCGTCGATCGAAGACATGGCGACGCTCTTCGACCAGATTCCACTCGACAAGGTTTCGACCTCGATGACCATCAACGCCCCGGCGGGAGTTCTGCTGGCGATGTACATTGCGGTCGGAAAACAGCAGGGATTTGAACCAAAAGCCCTGCGCGGGACGATTCAGAACGACATCCTGAAAGAATATATTGCGCGCGGGACGTATATCTTCCCGCCCGCGCCCTCGATGCGCCTGATCACCGACATTTTCTCGTACTGCGCCGCCGAAGTACCGGCCTGGAACACAATCTCGATTTCAGGCTACCACATCCGCGAGGCCGGTTCGACCGCCGCCCAGGAAGTGGCCTTCACCCTGGCAAACGCCATCGCTTACGTCGAGGCAGCCCTTGTGGCTGGCCTTAAAGTGGACGATTTCGCCGGGCAGCTCTCGTTCTTCTTCAACGCCCACAACAACGTGCTGGAGGAAGTCGCCAAATTCCGCGCGGCGCGGCGCATGTGGGCAAAAATCATGCGCGAACGCTTCAAGGCCCAGAAACCCGCTTCGTGGCAACTGCGCTTCCACACCCAGACCGCCGGCTCGACCCTGACCGCCCAACAGCCCGAAAATAACGTCGTGCGCGTCACGCTCCAGGCGCTTTCGGCCGTTTTGGGCGGGACGCAGTCCCTGCACACCAATAGCATGGACGAAGCCCTGTGGCTGCCGACCGAGAAATCGGTGCGCGTGGCCCTGCGCACCCAGCAAATCATCGCCCACGAATCCGGCGCGGCAGATTCCATCGACCCGCTGGCGGGTTCGTATCTCATCGAGACCCTCACCGATGAAATCGAGCGACTGGCAAGCGAATACATTGCCCGAATTGACAGCCTGGGCGGCGCGATGAACGGCATCGAGCAGGGCTACCAGTCCAACGAAATCCAGAACGCGGCTTATGAGGCCCAGATGGCCATCGAAAAGGGCGAACAGGTCGTGGTGGGCGTCAACCAGTTCCAAGTCAAGGAAGAAATGACGCTCGAACGCCAGGTCATCGACCCGGCCATCGAGGCCGAAGCCCGCGCCCGGCTGGCCCGGCTGCGCGAGACCCGCGACCACGCCAAAATCGCCGAACTGCGCGCCCGGCTGGAATCCGCCGCGAAGGGCAGCGAGAACCTGATGCCGCTCTTTGTCGAATGCGTCGAGAACAAGATGACCCTCGGCGAGGTCTGCAATACGCTGCGGGATGTGTGGGGTGAGTATATCGCGCCGGTGTTCTGAAAGCGGTTGAAAGTTGAAAGGTTGAAGGGATGGTCGCGAGGCCATCTCTATTTTTTTGCTTTCTTTCTGACTTGCGACCCTTTTTCGGCGAAACAAACGACTAATATTCTGAAAAAGCTTTAACACTCCTTTAAGAATAGCCCAAATTCGCAGTATAATAAGGTCTTAATTATCGTATTTTCGTCAAGGGAGAATAAATGAATAATCGCTTGTTACTTTTCTTTGTCCTGGCCGCCCTGTTGCTCGCGGTGGCCCTGCCCGGTGGCATTGCCCACGCCTCGGGCAAAACCGCCACCCTGTTGGAATTCAAGCACATTCCCGCCAAAGGTTGGACCGCCGTCTTCGCCATCACCGGCAATTGGAAGAATGCCGACCTGAAAGGCAACACCATCACGGTGGGTGGTAAGACTTACAACCTATATTGCAGTTTCAAGGACGACAACCATGTCTCCTGCACGATGCACCACGACATGGGTCAACTGAAAGGCAAACCCGCCACCCTGTTCTTTGGCGGGCAGGCCTTCAATCACGGCGTGCCCAAGAAGTCGCCTCAATGCCATGCCTGGCAGGCTGGATTCGAGTATTACTACGAAGACGGCGAATGGATGGAGATGTACCTGGCATCGACCAAAACCTACACAGAGTTGTGGCAATACGCTGGCTGGTCAGAATGGGGCACTGTCACCTATGGCCCTGACACCCCGCTCGACCCGGAGTTTCTCTCTCTTTACCTTGATTATGACTACACATCCTGGAAGACTTTCTTTGGAACATCCTATATCGAAACCGGGGCTTATGAAATCGAAGGCTTTGGATACTACGACCAGAAATGCGCTTCCTGGTCAGATGAGTACTCGGGCGAAGCCTCGTACCAGTCCCAGGGCTGGGCCGAATGGAGCGGCAACGGCGGCGAATTGTGCATCGGCACAAACTGCTGGCTGACAGATATAGAATGGGAAGAGCATGAATACGAATCCTGCTATGCCGAGGACGGGTCGTGCTTTGATGAAAGCGACGAATAGCTTCCCAATTAGGATAACAACGGTACAACGTTGAGATAGTTTCCAGGGACGGTCACAAACAAGACCGTCCCTGGCTTTTTTTCCGAACCAAAAATCCCTACCTTGACCATAGGCGCGCTTTGAAGTAGAATTCTGCTTCGCAAATGCCCTTGTAGCTCAGTGGATAGAGCGCTTGCTTGCGGAGCAATAGGCCGGCGGTTCGAGTCCGTCCAAGGGCACAGGCAGCAGTAACGGTACAAAGCCGTTGCTGTTTTTTTATTCCCGAAACTTCGGGGTAAAATCTCTCCCGGAGGAATCCATGCACAGTACCCCGCAAAAACGACAAATACTCTTAACCAACGACGACGGAATCCGCTCACCGGGCCTGTGGGCCGCTGCCGAAGCGCTTTCAGCCCTCGGCTACGTCACGGTCGCCGCGCCGCGCGAACAGTCTTCGGGCACGGGCCGTTCCCTGCCGCTTTCGTCCGACGGCGTCATTGAAAAAGAAAACCTGACCATCAACGGCCAGGAATGGCCGGTCTATGCGGTTGGCGGCACACCCGCCCAGGCCGTCCTGCACAGCATACTCGAGATCATGCCCGACAAGCCAGACCTGGTCGTTTCGGGCATCAACTACGGCGAAAACCTCGCCACCGGCATCACCGTATCGGGCACAGTCGGCGCGGCGATGGAGGCGGCTTCGCATTTCATCCCGGCCCTGGCCGTGTCGCTCGAAACCGAGAAAGAGCATCATCTTTCCTATTCGCAGGATGTGGATTTTTCTGCCGCCGCGCATTTCACCGCCAAAGTGGCCCGCCTGCTGCTGGAGCGTGGCCTGCCACCCGGCGCAGACCTGCTCAAGCTGGACGTGCCCTCCGACGCGACTCTCTCCACCCCCCTGGCCTGGACGCGCCTTTCGCGCCAGCGCTACTTCCACCCCACCAGGCCTGAGCGCGATGACTGGAGCCAGCGCGGCTACGTCGGCTACGAAGTGCGCTTCGATTTATCCGGCGAGCCGCACGATACCGACGCCTACGCCGTCATCGGCAAGCGCCAGGTATCGCTGACCCCGCTCAGCCTCGACTTCACCGCCCACGTCCCCGAAGAAGAACTGCAAAAATTTTTAGGCTGACCCGCCGCTTCATCAAAAAATCCGCCCCTTTCGGAGCGGATTTTTTGATGAAGCGGTTTAGTAGTCCATGCCACCCATGCCGCCAGGGGGCATGGACGGGGCTTTGTCCTTTTCAGGGACGTCGGTAATCAAGACTTCGGTGGTCAACATCATCGCGGCGATGGAAGCGGCATTTTCGAGCGCGCCGCGCACCACTTTGACGGGGTCAATCACGCCGGCTTTGATCATGTCGGTGAATTCACCGGTCAGAACGTTGTAGCCAATGTTCTTGTTCTTCTTGGCAACAGCCTCGCGGCGGACGCCGTCGATGATGACCGAACCATCCTGCCCGGCATTGGAAGCCAAGCGACGAATGGGGGCTTCGAGGGCCTTGCGGACGATGCTGACACCCACCTGGGCGTCTTCATTATCCATTTTCAGGCCGTCCAGTGAAGCGGCAGCATTGATGAGCGAGATTTCGCCGCCCGGTACGATACCTTCTTCGACAGCCGCGCGGGCAGCCGAAAGGGCGTCTTCGACGCGGTGCTTCTTCTCTTTCAGTTCGGTTTCGGTCGCAGCGCCAACGCGGATGATGGCAACGCCACCAGCCAGTTTGGCAACCCGCTCCTGCAGTTTTTCGCGGTCGTAGTCACTGGTGCTCTTGTCGATTTCGACACGAATCTGGTCGACACGGCCCTTGATGGCAGCCCCATCGCCCTTGCCGCCGACGATGGTGGTATTGTCCTTGTCCGAAACAACCTTCTCGGCGCGGCCCAGGTCTTGCAGGGTAGTGGTTTCCAGTTTGCGGCCAGTCTCTTCGCTAATGACGGTGCCGCCAGTCAGGATGGCGATATCTTGCAGCATGGCCTTGCGGCGGTCGCCAAAGCCGGGAGCCTTGACAGCCAGCACGTTAAGCATACCGCGCAGTTTGTTCAATACCAGGGTGGCCAGTGCTTCGCCGTCGATATCTTCGGCGATAATGACCAGTTCGCGCTTGCCAATCTGAACCAGTTTCTCGAGCACGGGGACGATGTCCTGGGCAGCCGAGATTTTCTTCTCGTGAATCAGGATGTAAGCATCGTTGATGACCGATTCCATGTGCTCGGCGTCGGTGATGAAGTAGGGTGAGATGTAGCCGCGGTCGAACTGCATACCTTCGACATATTCGGTTTCGAAGAGCATCGACTTCGATTCTTCAACGGTGATAACGCCGTCTTTGCCAACCTTGTCCATCACATCGGCAATCAGGTTGCCGATTTCAACATCGGCGGCTGAGTTGGTCGCAACCGAGGCGATTTCTTCCTTGGTGTTGATGGAAACAGCCATTTCGCGCAGGCCGGCCACAACGCTGTCGGCGGCTTTTTCGATACCGCGCTTGAGCAGCATCGGATTGTAGCCAGCGGCCAGGGCCTTCAGGCCTTCGGTCACAATGGCGTGCGCCAGGACGGTGCTGGTGGTGGTGCCATCACCGGCAATATCGTTGGTCTTCTGGGCGGCTTCCTTGAGCAGCTGGGCGCCCATGTTTTCAAAGGGGTCTTCCAGTTCGATTTCTTTGGCAACCGAAACGCCATCGTGAGTGATGGTTGGGGAGCCGAATTTGCGGTCGATTGCAACGTTGCGGCCTTTCGGGCCGAGGGTGGTCGCCACCGCATTTGCAACGACATCCATGCCGTTCTTCAGTTTGCGGCGGGCTTCTTCAGTGAATACGAGTTGTTTAGCAGCCATAGGTTATATCCTCCTTGAGGGGTTACTAGCCTTCGACGATACCGAGCAGGTCGGTTTCGCGCAAGATGAGCAGTTTTTTACCGTCGATTTTCATTTCGGTGCCGGCATATTTGGCAAACAAGACCTTATCGCCGACTTTGACATCCAGCGGGATGCGGTCGCCGTCATCATCGCGTTCGCCGGGGCCTGCGGCCAGAACCAGACCCTGTTGGGGTTTCTCTTTGGCGGTGTCGGGCAACACCAGACCGCTCGCAGTTGTTTCTTCCTGCTCGGCAGGCTCAACAACGACACGGTTGCCAAGGGGCTTAATGGAAATGCTCATGCTTATTACCTCCAGACAAAATTTTGGGATGGGAACGATTTTTATACCTGACAAACTTTTAGCACTCAACATGATAGAGTGCTAAAACGAATCATACCCTCGCCAATATCCCCCGTCAAGAGCGAGTTTGCATTTCTTACAAAATTCTGACAATGCGGGAGGGCTAAGGAGTGGGCGTTGCAGCCGGGGTTGCCGTCACAGACACAATCGGTGTGGCGTCGCCTATCGAACGGCAAATATTCTCACCCGCCTGGACGATTCCAAGCACGGTCGGTTCGTTGCCAAACACCGAGGCGCGAATCTCGTTGAAAATCAAAATGGCTTCAGGGCATTTATTGTCCTGCGGGCGGCTTAGGGCAGCCAGCACCGAGCCGTAGGTGTAGTAATAGACCAGCGTATCGGAGGAAAGGGACAAGCCGACGACCTGCGCGCCGGGATCACCAGCGGCACATCCGGCTCGGGCCTCGCAGGATTCCGCCGGGGTGCATCCGCGGATGGCGCACTTGAGGGCCGGGATGGAGCCTTCGTAGTTGCGCGACTTGAAGAAAACGATGCCCAGCTGCCCGTAGACATCCGCCTTGCTGGGGTCGAAACTGAGCGCCCGCAGCACGTTGCGCGAAGCGGCGAAGTACTCACCCATTTGCGAATAGGTCTTGGAAATGGACAGGTAAGGCGTCGGGTCCTGGACGCCGATTTGCTCATTAATCCGCGCGGCGCGGGCGAAATATTCGAGTGACTGGTCGTACAGCATGGTGCGCTGGCTGTCGATGGTGCTGGTAAAGCCCAGGTGACGGTAATTGGCCCCGGCGCGCAAGAGCAGGAAGGTAAGGTTGGGGTTGATGGCTATCGCCTGGTCGTATTCCTGAATGGCGCGGTTGTACAGGCCCTGCGATTCGAGCAAATAGGCATTGACACGGTGCAAATCCATCAAGTCCTGGCCGCGTTCAATGGCTTGGGTCATGTACTGGTCGGCCTGGGCCAGTTTTTGCTGGCTGGTCAAAATTTCGACATAAAAGACCAGCGCCAGGGTGTTGGTATTGTCCAGTTGCAGGGCGCGGGTGACTTCCTGCTCGGCTTCGGTCAGCAGGCGGTCGTAACGCTCGCGGTCGCTGTAGTAGTACTGGTTGGCGTTCCAGGTCAGCACAAAAGCGCGGATGGCGGCCACCGTGCTGTCGTCAGGAGCGACTTCTTTGGCGCGGTTGATGGAATTCAGCGCCTCCTGCAGGCGCGTCAGGCGTTCGCCCTCGATAAGCAGGGCCGACGAATAGGCCTGGATACGCGCCATTTTGGCCCAAACTTCGGCGTTGCCGGAGTCGATACGCGCGGCTTCACGATAAGCGGCAATCGCGCTGTCCAGTCCGCCGGCGGCGAAATAGGCGTCGCCCTCCTCGGTCAGCGAAGCGGCGGTGCGGGTGGCTGTGGGGGTGGCGCCCCCAATCTGTTCGATTGCGCCGGCTTCAATACCGCGAAAAAGCCATATCCCCCATAGAATCATCAAGGCCCAGAAGAAAAGCCGGTAAATGTTGGTGCTGGTTTGGCGCCGGAACAACGGACGCCGTGAAGGAATATTCATAATTCAAACTCAGGGACTGCTAACCTGGGGAGTGGCTGTCGCCGCAGGCCCGCCCGCCAGGGTTTCGGCGCACAGGCGCAGGCCCTCGGGGGAATTGGCTGCATAGGGGTCGTTAGGCACGCTGGCAATAATTTGTTGGAAGACAGGCACAGCTTCGTTGCAACGTTCCAGTCTTAACAAGGTAAAAGCATAGTAATAGTAGTACTCGGCAATCCGGCCCGGCTGCAAGGGCAGTGGCTCGACAACGAATTCTTCGTTATACAGCCCGCCGTTAACCACGTAACTTAAATTTTCCAGGGCTTCGTTCCATTTGAAATTGGAGTAGCGAATAACGCCCAGGTTGCCATGATAGGCTGTGTTTTCTGGCGCATCGTTGACGGCCTGCTCGGCATATTGCTCGGCCTTGCCAAATTCGCCAATCTGGGAATAAATGCGTGAGATAATCAAGTCAGGCACCGGATCTGAGGGGTTGAGGGCGTTGGCGCGGTTAAGCGAATCGAAGGCTTTGTCGTACACGCCAAGCAGGCGGTAGGTGCGTCCCAGGGCCAGGTGCAACTCGGCAATGTTGTTGTTGATGGCAATTGCAGTTTCATATTCGCGAATGGCGTCCTGGTAGTTGCCGGTTACCTCAAGCACATAACCGCGCGCGCGATGGGCTTCAAGGCTGCCCTGTCCCAGGCTAAGAGCAATGCGCGATTCTTCGGTCATCTTCTCGATGACATTCAGCGGCCCCGAGCCACTAATGTATAGGTCGGCCAGCAGTTCGGCATAATAGGCGTGCGCCAGGGCGTTGTTGGGGTCAATTTCAAGGGCGCGAGTAATGGAGGCTTCCCCGGCCAGGAACTCGCCCTGCGAAGCCAGCGCCCAGCCACGCACCGCATGAGCCGAGGCATTATTAGGGTTGAGCAACAGCGCGTTTTCAGCGTTGGTCTGGGCGTCGGTGTTGCGGCCCAGAAAAACCTGTATGCGCGCCACCGTCAGGTAAGTCACGGCGTCAGACGGGTTCGCCTGCAAGGCAGCCTGGTACGATTCAATTGCCTGGGCCAGTTTGCCTTCCCGAAAAAGCTGTTCGCCATCGGCAATATAAGATTCAGGGTTGCGGGTCGGCGTAGGCGTCACGGCGCCAATCTGCGGAATCGTCGGCACAATGGTGCGCTCGAAATATACCGCCCCGCCAATCAGGACAACCAGGGCAATAATGCGAAACCAATTAACCGGCTGCCGCCGTTTTTGCATAGACCATTTACTTCCACGAAGATACATAATTTCATCATACCATTGTGAATTAAGGCGCGTCAAGCCAGCAGCGGCAAGACTAATGTCGCTCTTATCGAAAATGTCGGTTGATTTTGCCCAATTTCTTGCCCAAAAGCCCGCTTGCATATAGAATGAAGGTATGCGTTTCGACGTTTTTAGCCTGATTCCTGAAACCCTGCGGCCTTATCTCAACGCCAGCATCCTCGAAAAGGCTGCGGCGCGGGGGCTGATTCAAATCCACCTGCACAATATTCGCGACTACACGCAAGACCGGCATCACACCACCGACGACACGCCCTATGGCGGGGGCGGCGGGATGGTGATGAAGCCAGAACCGGTCTTCGAAGCGGTGGAAACGGTGCTCGGGAGTCCGCCGCCCTGCCCGATCGTCCTGCTCACCCCGCAGGGACGGCTTTTTAACCAGCAAGTGGCCGCCGAGCTGGCCTCCCACCAACAGATCGCGCTGATTTCGGGGCGTTACGAAGGCTTCGACGAGCGCATCCGCCAGCATTTGGCAACCGATGAAATTTCGATTGGGGATTATGTCCTGACCGGCGGGGAATTGCCCGCGCTGATTTTGATTGACGCGCTCTCGCGCCTGGTTCCGGGCGTGCTGGGGGACCCGACCGGGGCCGAAGATGACTCCCACGCTTCGGGCCTGCTCGAATACCCGCACTACACCCGTCCGTCCGAATTTCGCGGCTGGAAGGTTCCCGAGGTGCTCTTGAGCGGCGACCACGCCAAAGTTGAGGCCTGGCGGCGGGAGCAATCGCTGCGCCGCACGCTCACCAAGCGCCCCGACATGCTGGCAAACGCCAACCTGGGCGAGGCTGACAGGCGGCTTCTCGAGAAAATTCAAAACCAGTCAAAACATGAGTAGCAACCACAGGTGACAGTCACCTGTTTTTTCCGGCCAAAACCATATAAGGAGATGCTATCATGAGTGCAAAAAAATTTCCCTGGACCCGAACTTTCTTAATAGGGTTTGGTTTCTTGGGCATCAGTATCATCTGGCCTATTTTCAACCAATATTTGCCAATTTTTTTACAGGCGGGCAACCCGGAATTTGAGCGACAACTGCTCGAACAGGGGCGTGAAGTTCCCAATATCGTCGGTTTTGGATTGGCTCCCAGCCTTGCTCTTTTCATTATGACTTGGGATAACATCCTGAACATGTTTATCGCTCCGTGGGCAGGCGCAAAAAGCGACCGTACCTGGAATCGATTTGGACGCCGTAAACCATATATCCTCATTGGCGCTCCGATTGCATTACTGGCCTTTATATTTATACCTGTTGCGCAAACATTACTTGCACTGATGGTATTTATTTTCATTACCAACTTGGGCATGGCCATCTTCCGTTCGCCGACTGTTGCCTGGCTGGGAGACCTCTTTGAAGCCAATGACCGCTCCAAAGCCAACGGAGTCATTAATTTTATGGGCGGCGTAGGCGGGTTGCTGGCCTTTTTTGGCGGCGGCATGTTATTTAATACCTTTGGTCGTAATGCGCCTTTTTTGGCTGGCGCAATAGCGACCACTCTCGCCCTCGCTGCTGTTTTATTCTTTGTCAAAGAGCCTAAAGAGCGGATGAATACTGAGAATGAAGCTCCCAGTCCAAATATTTTGGAGAGCCTTAAACTCCTGTTTTCCAACCCGGACAAAGGCGGGCTGATGGTGTTGGTAAGCATCTTATTTTGGTTTATGGCCTACAGCGCGCTTGACGCAGGGCTTTCCTCTTTTGCTGTTTTTACCCTCGGAATGCAGGCTGGCACAGCATCCATCTATGCCGGCTCTGTGACTATCTCGTTTATCCTTTTTGCCGTCCCCGCCGGATTGGCCGGAACACGCTTTGGGCGCGAATCCATCATCCGTTATGGATTGATTGGACTGGCAATATTGACACTTGTTGGCTTCTTCTTTATCAACTCTCCGATTACTTTTCTGATTGTTTTGATTGGAGCGGGCGCTTGCTGGGCAATGGTCAACGTCAATAGCCTGCCATTGGTCTACGACCACGGAAACGAAAAACAGATTGGAGCCTACACTGGTCTATATTATTTCTCATCGCAACTGGCTGCCGTTCTTGGCCCAACCCTGGCAGGCATTGTAGTCGAAGCAATGGGAACCCAGTATCGCTGGCTATGGTTGTTTAGCGCAGTATTTATGCTGCTGGCTTTTGCAATAATGGCCAAGGTTCGCGCACCAATAAAACGCGGCGAGGCGCAGCCCGCAGCATGACCTCCCTTGCCCTTTGGCGTCAGGCATCCGGTTTACTCGCATCGGCATTTCTTTTCATCACCGCGACTGGCTGCCAACCGCCCCCCGCCCTCGACTGCCGCTTGGCTGAAATTACCTGTGTCGGCCTGGTGACAGATGCCAGCGGCCTGAACGATGCCGGGCTGAACGAGCAAGCCTGGGGAGTACTGGCCTCGCTGCGCAGCGATGAAGTGGTCGCCAACTACATCGAGAGCGTCGAAACAAGCGATTATGCCAAGAACCTGGCTTATTTTGCCGACCATGGATACGATTTTGTCGTCGCCAGCGGCTACAGCGTTTCAGAACACGCGCTTTCTATGGCTGGCGACTACCCTGAAATCTCCTTCATTATGCTGGGCCGCGCCCCGGTAGAACAGGACTCCCCGCCCAACCTGGCTGGGGTTGTCTTCCCCGAAGAACTGGCCGGGTTCTGGGCCGGGACGATAGCCGCCCACTACAGCCAGACCGGCATCGTCGGGGCTGTCTTTGCCCACCCGGCCCTGCCGCCGGTGGTGGCCTATTCCAGCGGATTCGTGACTGCGACCCAGGGCGTCCAGTCAAATGTGGTCTATCTCGAAAGCTATCGCTTCGCCGATACCCTGATTAACCCGGACTGGGGCGCAGAACAGGCGCTGACCCTCGAAGAGCAGGGCGCCGACGTCCTGTTTGCCTACGGCGGCGCAACCGGCCTGGCCGCGCTGGAAAAAGCCAGCAGCCAAATCATCGGCGTCGAGACCGACCTGGCACGCCGCTATCCGCATTTCAAGGCCAGGGTGCTGGCCAGCATCCTCTTCGACCCATCTGTTTTGCGGGAGATTATCCTGTCCGGCAAGATAAGCCAGCCAGTTTACCAGGCGGGTTATATAATCGCCTGGGGAGAAACCACACCGCCTGAATCTCTGACAACGGTGATTGGCGAAGCCCCGCCACCCACCGAATATCTTGAAATCCCCCTGCCGGAAGACGGTTTTGACGAGGATGAATAAGACTGCCCGGTTTACTTTGCAATGCTTTTGTGACAAATGTCGTGACAGATTCATCTGGAAGAATATTCAGACTCGTTTTATACTAAATTCAGAGGGGCTTTGATAAAAGCCCCCACCCGTTAATTCATTTCTCTATGGAGGAGAAACAATGAAACTTGCAACCCGTATTTTTATCGCGCTGATGGTGGCCTCGCTGGTTCTGGCTGCCTGCGCTCCCGCTGCCTCAGAGGCGAAATTCAAGGTCGGTCAGGTAACCGACATGGGCGGCATTGATGACAAGTCCTTTAATGCAAGCGCCTATGCTGGCATCGAACAAGCAGTTAGCGAATTTGGCATTGAAGGCAAGTACCTGGAGTCACAGGGACAGTCAGATTATGCCAAGAACATTCAGCAATACCTTGACGAAGATGCCGACCTGATCGTCACCGTCGGCTTCCTGCTCGGTGTCGATACGGCGCTGACTGCCAAAGCCAACCCTGACGTCAAGTTCGCCATCGTTGACTACGGTTATCCTGACTGCTGGCCCGGCGCCGTCGAAGGCAAGGACTGCGGTTCTGAAACTGACATCCCCAACGTGCGCGGCCTGGGCTTCCAGACCGATCAGGCCGCTTTCATGGCTGGCTACCTTGCCGCTGGCATGACCAAGACCGGCAAAGTCGCCACCTATGGCGGCATCCCCATCCCGACCGTAACCATCTTCATGAAGGGCTTCGAGGCTGGCGTGAAGTATTACAACCAGCAAAAAGGCACCAGCGTGGAAGTGTTGGGCTGGAACACTGCTGCTGGTGATGGCGCTTTCACCGGCAACTTCGAATCCACCGATGATGGCCGCAATTTTGCCACCAACTTCGTCCAGGAAGGCGCTGACATCATCCTGCCCGTGGCTGGCCCGGTTGGCCTCGGCTCTGCCGCCTACTGCCAGGAAACCAAATCCTGCCTGATCATCGGCGTGGACGCGGACTGGTTCGACACGGCTCCCGAGTATAAGGAAGTCCTTCTCACGAGCGTCTTGAAGAAGATTAACGTGGCCGTCTTCGATACCATCAAAGACACCATGGCCGGCGAGTTCACCAGTGGCAACATCAACTACACCATCGCCGATGGCGGCGTGGACATTGCCCCCTTCCATGAACTGGATGGGCAGGTCTCTGCCGAAATGAAGGCTGAACTTGAGGCCATCAAGCAAGCCCTGATCAACGGCTCCCTGACCGTTGACGGCGTTTTGGGCCAGTAAATAGTTCCGGCTCGTCAAGGCCGGGGATGAAAATCCCCGGCCTTTTTTATTTCGGTTAAAATAACTTGGCTGTCACCCACACAATAAGGAGCGTGTCTTTATGACCAATGTTTTGGAGTTACGCGGCATTACCAAGCGTTTCCCGGGCGTGTTGGCCAATGACCATGTTGATATTTCACTTAATCAGGGAGAAATACTGGCCTTGTTGGGCGAAAATGGCGCCGGAAAAACCACCCTGATGAACATTCTATACGGCCTGTACCAGCCAGATGAGGGCCAAATCCTGGTTCGCGGTGAAGAAGTGATGATTAACAATCCAAGCGATGCAATTGCGCGCGGGATTGGGATGGTACACCAACACTTTATGCTTGTGCCTGTCATGACAGTCACCGAAAATGTGATGCTCGGGGTAGAAACCACAAAAAACGGCATTTTTCTCGATAAAAGCCAGGCCGCCAAACGCATTCGAGAGATCTCGGAAAAGTATGGCCTCGAAGTCGACCCGGATGCCTACATCAAAGACCTGCCGGTGGGAACACAGCAACGGGTGGAAATCATCAAGGTTTTGTACCGCAATGCCGACATCCTGATTCTTGATGAACCCACAGCTGTGTTAACGCCACAGGAAGTGGCAGGCCTGTTTCAAATCTTGCGCGCCCTGATCGACAGCGGAAAATCGATTATTTTTATTACCCATAAATTGAAAGAAGTGCTGGCGATGGCAGACCGCATCACTGTGTTGCGCGGCGGCGCGGTGGCTGGTTCGGCGATCCCAAACGAAGTAACACCACAGCAATTGGCCTCGCTCATGGTTGGGCGCGAAGTATCGCTGGTAGTGGAGAAAGAAAAAGCTCAACCTAAGGATGTGGTTTTACAGGTCAAAAACCTGTATGTTCAGGATGAACGCGAACATGTCGTCGTCAACGGCATCAGTTTCGACGTGCGCAGCGGCGAGGTGCTCGGCGTGGCCGGGGTGCAGGGCAACGGACAGACAGAATTGGTCTACGCCCTGACCGGTCTTTTACCAGTCGAGACAGGTGAGATCGACTTGGACGGCGAATCGTTGGCGAACGCTACCCCGCGCCAGATTCTAGAAAAGGGTGTGGCCCACGTCCCGGAAGACCGTCAAAAACACGGGCTGGTACTTCCCTTCCCGATTTACGATAACCTGATGCTATGCACTTATTACCAGCCGCCTTTTTCAAGGGGGATTGTTTTGCAAGAGAAGGCGATCCTGGAATCTGCCGTCAAATTAACGGCCGAATTCGATGTGCGCACACCCGGGATCGGGGTAGCAGTCTCGACCCTTTCGGGCGGCAACCAGCAAAAGGTGATTGTAGCGCGTGAATTTTCCCGCCCAATTAAATTGCTAATCGCCTCCCAACCCACCCGCGGGCTGGATGTTGGTTCCATCGAGTATATCCACAACCGCATCATCGAAAAGCGCGATGACGGGGTGGCCGTCCTGTTGGTTTCATCTGAACTGGACGAGATTTTGGCGCTCTCCGACCGCATTGCAGTGATGTACAAGGGCCAAATTGTCGACATCCTGGATGCCGATACTGTCAACAAAGAATACCTGGGCTTGCTGATGGCAGGCATGAAACCATCTGATGCGGCAAGTAAAGCCAAATCGGGTGAAAGAACTGTCGAACGTGTCTTTTAGGAGGCTGGTGTGAGCGAAAAAAATCAACAACAACCCCCGGCAAAAAAAGGCTGGCTGCGCAAAGTGCGCGAAGTGGCCCTGATACCCGCGCTGGCAGTCTTTACCGGCCTGCTGATTGGCGCGCTTGTGATTGTCGCCAGCGACGCCGATGTCATCACAGCATACGGCAATTTTTTTAGCGATCCGCTCAATGCAATTGGATTGACCTTCTCGACTGTGGCAACGGCTTATGGCGCGCTCTTTGTCGGTTCATTTGGCACTTTCGACCGGCTTGTCGAAGGAATCAGTTCCTATTTTTCCACCGGCGAAACCCGCCTGCTCCTGCGCGCGATTTACCCGTTCACCGAGAGCCTGGTCACCTCGACACCTTACATCCTGACGGGTTTGTCCGTGGCGATTGGTTTCAGGGCGGGTTTGTTCAATATTGGCGCAGAAGGTCAGTTTTTCATCGGCGCGCTGTGTTCAGCCTATGTAGGCTACAGCATCGTCGGCCTGCCCGCCTTCATCCATCTGCCGCTGGCCCTACTGGCAGGCGCGGCGGGCGGAGCGCTGTGGGGCGCAATTCCCGGCTACCTGAAAGCAAAATTCGGCGCACATGAGGTCGTCAATACCATCATGATGAACTGGATCGCTTTCCGCTTGAGCGACTGGCTCTTGACCGGCCCGATGAAAGCCTCCGGTTTTCGCCCGGTAACACCCAATGTGGAGCATACCGCCGAACTGCCACGTTTTTTCGCCGACCCGCTGCGCTTCAATTGGGGATTTATCTTAGCCATGGCGATGGCGGTTCTAATCTGGTGGCTGCTTTTCAAAACCACCCTTGGCTTTGAGTTGCGTTCGGTTGGCAACAATCCCGATGGCGCAAAATATGCGGGGATGAGCATCACCCGCAACATTGTGCTGGTGATGACCCTGGCGGGCGGATTGGCCGGGTTGGCCGGTTCAGCCCAGGTGCTAGGTGTGGACCGCTGGGTCGGGCAGGGTTTCTCTGCCGGGTATGGGTTCGACTCGATTGCGCTGGCCTTGCTGGGCAAGAGTCATCCGTTTGGCGTGGTGCTGGCTGCCCTTTTGTTTGGCTTTCTGCGCAGTGGCGCAACCCGCATGCAATCGATGGCGGGCATCCCGATTGATATTATCTCGGTCATCCAGGGTCTGGTGATTATTTTTGTGGCAGCCCCGGCCATCATCCGCTGGATTTACCGGCTGAAAGAAAAAGATGTCGAGAGCGAATCCACTGTGCTGACGCGCGGCTGGGGACGATAACGAGGTGATTCGATGAATAACACTAAAGAAACCAAAATCATTGAAGAAATCACATTTCGCCGCATTCGGATCGGCTACGGCGTCGCCCTGCTGGTGACGGGTTTGCTTATCTTCCTGCTCTTCGGGCTGAATACCCAGGCGGGACTGGCCTCGACCTTTGGCATGAACCTGTCTTCTGCACAGGCGATAACCATTCCAGACCTGGTCATCCCGGCCCAGGCGACTGTGTATGCGCTGGCGATGATAATCGCTTTCCTGGGTGCGTTCCAAATGGCGCGCGGCATCCACTCAATTGGCTGGCTGGTCGGTGCGCTGGCGTTTGCCTTTGTGTTTGCTTTCCTGATCTGGGCGGCGCAGGGCAAATCGTTCAACATGGTAGGCATGCTGCAAAGTTCAATCGTGCGCGCCACGCCGATTGCGCTGGCTGCCCTGTGCGGGGTAATGAGTGAACGCTCAGGCGTGGTCAATATTGGTATCGAAGGCATCATGCTTATCTCGGCCCAGGCCGCGGTAGTTTCGGCCAGTCTGGCAGGCAATTTGTACGTCGGGCTGGTGGTTGCCATTCTGACAGGCGGGCTGGTTGCCGCCGCGCACGCCTTCCTCGTCATCCGTTTCAAGGTCGACCAGATTGTGAGCGGTGTGGCCATCAACATCTTTGGGATTGGCATCACGTCGTTTATTTCGTCCCGTTTTCTTGAAAAGGCCTTTACCAGCCTGAACAATGCCGGGACATTCCCCATCGTTCCCATCCCGATTTTGTCGCAAATACCGATCATCGGCCCGGCGCTTTTTGAGAACAACATCGTCGTTTACCTGATGATGGTGGTCGTGATTGTCACCCATGTTGTCATCTTCTACACCCCCTGGGGCTTGCGCACCCGCGCGGTGGGCGAACACCCCAAAGCGGCGGATACACTCGGCATCAACGTCTACCTGACGCGCTATGTTAACGTTATCGCCGGTGGGATGATTGCCGGTTTGGGGGGCGCATACTTCACGATTGGCGCGGTAGGCCGCTTCGACCAGGCCATGACCGCCGGCAAAGGTTTCATTGGCCTGGCGGCCATGATCTTCGGCAACTGGAACCCGGTTGGGGCGTTTTTCTCCTCACTCATCTTCGGGTTTGCCGACTCACTGCAAGTCAAACTGCAAATCCTGAGCGTTCCCATCCCCTCAGCCTTCCTGCTGATGGCCCCTTACATTGTGACCATGATTGTCTTAACCGGCGTGATTGGCAAGTCGACCCCGCCCGCAGCGGACGGCGTGCCTTACGAAAAGTAAACCCCGATTAAACCAAAAACGCGCACTGTGCCTGTTTCGGACAGTGCGCGTTTTTTATTTCAGCGGGTCAATTCGACCACAAAGGCTTCGAGCGACAGATCGAGATTCATTTGTCCGGTCTTGGCCGATTCGTCCATGACCAACAGGTGATGATAGATGGCCCGCAGCGATTTCATGCTGAATCGCTGGGCCTGCCTGAAGACTTTCTCGGCCACGAACGGATGCTGCCCCAGCGCGGCAACAACTTCAGGCTGGCCGCCGCCCTCGTCCAGCACGTCGCGCGCCATCAGGATAAGCCGAAACTGGCGGATGACCAGCGCAAACAACTCGAAGGCGTCGCGCTCGTCGAGCAGGCGGCGCAGCAATTTCTGCGCCTGGCGTCCGTTTTGCGAGCCGATGGCATCCACGAGTTCGAAAATATCGGCCCCGGCGGAGGTGACGCTGACCGCCTCGACATCCTCGATTCCAATCGGGTGGGCAAAGTTGACGTAAGTCAGCAGTTTGGTTATCTCCTGAGCGGCCTGGCGCGGGTCTTCACCAACCATCTCAGCCAGGCGTGCCGCCGCCTGGGGCTCGATTTGACCGCCCTGGCGTTTGGCCTCGTTGACAATCCAGCCCGGCATTTCGCGCTGGCGCGGCAGGAAGAAATACTCGCTGCGGGCGACATCCGCATGTTTGGCGGCCCACTTGACCAGCCAGTGGTTGGGAATTTCCTTCTCTTTTATATCGTCCGCTTCGACAAGCGCCAGGACGGTACTGGGCGGGACAGTCTCAAGAAATGCGGTGAATTTTTTATGCCCATCGAGGCCGGTGTATTTTTTGGAGGGCGCATCGAGCACGACCAGCCGCTGTGAAGCCAGGAAGGGCATCGCCCCAACCGCGTTGTTGAGTTCGCTTTCGTGGGTTGTGCGCGCATCGAGCCGGGAGATATTCATCCCCGCCGAGGTCGGGTCGCTAAATAGCGAATCGAACTTCGCCACCCGTTTGCGGATGGCGTATTCGTCGTTGCCAAGAAAAACATAGATATGCGGTTCGGGCATGGGAGCGATTCTAACAGGAAATTCGCATAATTCGATGCCCCAGTCGCCGCTTCCGCACGCTTTGCAGTAAAATCGTTGCCATGAACAAAATTCGTCTCGACCTGCTGCTCGTCGAACGCGGGTTGGTTGAAAGCCGCGCCAAAGCCCAGGCTGTCATCATGGCCGGGCAGGTGCGCGTCAACGGCCAGGTAGCCGACAAAGCCTCGGCCAGTTTCGCGCCCAATGCGCCGGTGGAAATCGACTCGGGGCCGCGCTTTGTCTCACGCGGCGGCGAAAAACTGCTCGGCGGGCTGGAAGCCTTCGGCATCGACCCGCGCGGCCTGACCTGTGCCGATGTTGGCGCTTCGACCGGCGGATTCACCGACTGCCTGTTGCAGCACGGCGCGGCCAGGGTCTATGCAATCGATGTCGGCAAGGGCATCCTGCACTGGAAACTTCGCACCAACCCGCGCGTGGTCGTCATGGAAGAAACCAACGCCCGTTTTGTCGAATCGCTGCCAGAGCCGGTGCAGTTGGTGGTTTGCGACGCCTCGTTTATCTCGCTCAAAATTTTGTTGCCGGTGGTCAAAGCCTGGCTGGCAAGCCCGTCAACCGGCCTGGTGGCACTCATCAAACCGCAGTTCGAAGCCGGGCGCAAGGAATCGGCCAAACACAAGGGAGTCATCCGCGACCCGCAAATCCACGCCCGCATTTTGCGCGATGTCACCGAGTTTGCCGTTCAAACCGGCTATGGCCTGCTCAGGCTGGACAGATCTCCCCTGCTGGGGCCGAAAGGCAATGTCGAGTTCCTGGCCTGGTTCGACCTGCAACCCAACCTGGCCGACATCGAAGATCTTGTCAACCAGGTGGCGGGGGGCGATTCATGACAACATTTCAGCCACCAGTTTGCCCGAAAGCGTAACCATCGGCACGCCGCCGCCAGGGTGGGTGGTGCCGCCGACAAAGTACAATCCCCCAAATTCAGATTTATTATGCGGGCGCTTGAAAGGCGCGAAGCGGTCGTTAAAACTTACTCCATACAACGCGCCGCGATAAGCGCCCGTGTTTTGCTGGATGTCGAGGGGCGTGAACAAACGCTGATAACGAATCTTGTCCCGCACGTCCAACCCCAGGCTTGCCAACCGATTAAGCAGTTTTTCTGTTACTGCCGCCTTGTCCACCGCGCTGGATGCCGAATCAAGCGCCGGGGCATTTGCCATCACGAACCAGTTTTCGCAACCCTCGGGCGCGTGGTCGGCGTCGGTTTTGGAGGTGACGCACAGGTAGAGGGTCGGCTCATCGGGGAGTACCCGCTCCGAAAATATCTGTTCAAACTCGCGGCGGTAGTCAGACGAGAAGAAGATGTTGTGATGCACCAGGTCGGGGAAAACGCCTTCGACGCCGAGCAGCAGGATAACGCCCGAGCAAGAGACATCGCGCTTCTTTAGCGTAGCAAGGCGTCGGGCAGCGCGTTCCGATTGAATCAGGCCGTAGGTGCTGGTCACGTCGAGGTTCGAGATGAGGGTCGAGGCCGGGAGAATGTCCCCATTTTCCAAGAGAACAGCCGAAACCTGTTTTCCGTGCAGGCAAATTTCTTTGACGCGCGTGTTCAGGCGGATTTCGACACCCAGTTCGCGGGCCAGTTTTTCATAGGCGCGGGCAATCTGGTAAATGCCGCCCCGCGGATACCAGACGCCCTCGGTCAGTTCGACATGCGCGATGACGCCCAGGGTGGCCGGGGCGAGGTAGGGCGACGCGCCAACGTAGGTGGCGAAACGCCCGAGCAACTGGCGCAGGTGCGGGTGGCGGATGCGGCGCTCGATGCTCCCTTGCAGGCTGCGGACGACATCGACGCTGAGGGCGTCTTTGAGCGTGACGCGCTTGAGGCTTGCCAGCGAGGGCGGCGGGCCGTAGGTGAAGACCGGGCCGGTGATGCGGTGCAGGCGGGCGGCCTCAGCCAGGAAGTCGAGGTAGCCTTCCAGGTCGCGCGGCTCCTGCGCAGCACTTAGGGCCGAGATTTGGGCGGCGGTTTGGGGCAGGTCGCGCGAAAGGTCGAAACGGGTTCCGTCGGGCCAAAAGTAGCGCGTCAGCGGCTCGACCGGCAGGAGGGTCAGGTAGTCTTCGAGACGGCGCCCGGCGGCGCGGAAAAGGTCTTCAAAGACCGCGCGCATGGTGATGACCGAAGGGCCGGTATCGAAGCGAAAGCCTTGCGCCGCAACCTCGGACATTTTGCCGCCGACCGCAGGATTCTGCTCGAGGACGGTGACTTTGCGGCCTTGCGCGGCCAGGTGGATGGCTGCGGAAAGCCCGCCGATGCCCGCGCCGAGGATGAGAATGGGGGATTGGGTCATTTTATGATTGTCCGCCCTTTCCATTGCGGACCGCCGGTGAAATGCCAGCGGATGGACTGGAAAGCGATAAGGGTCATCAGAAAAACGGAGACGGGCATAAGGAAGGCATCACGGATGCGCTGGCGGGTGATGGCGGCGGCGAGGGCGCGGGTTGTTACGGAGAGAGTAACCAGTGAACAGCAAGCAGTAACCAGTGTCCAGTATTCAGTAATCAGTGATGAGGGGCGAGTAATAAGCGCCACAAAAAGTAAAAACCAGGGGACGATGAACAGCCACCAGTGAAAGAAAGCCGAAAAGAACAGCAAAATGATACTGTTGCCGTGCCCGGCGAGGATGTTTTTGGCGAATCCGTCGCGGGCTTGCGGCCAGGTTTGGTACATGCGGGTTTGAATCAGGCCGTTGGCATCGGCCATGCGAAGGCGCAGTTTGTTGCGCTTGACCGCATAGGCAAAGGCCATGTCGTCCACAATTTGGTTTTTGATGGCGGCATGCCCGCCGATTTTCTGGTAGGTTTCACGGCGAAAGAGCAGGCATTGACCGTTGGCGGCGGCAAAAACCGGCCAGCGGACATGATGCACCGCCAGGACGGGCAGGTAGGCCAGGATGGCAAACGACATCAGCGGGACGACCAGCCGCTCGCCCCAGGTTTGGGTAATCTGGGTCGGCCAGACCGTCAGCAGGTCGGCGTTTGTGCGCCGGGCTTCAGCAACCAGCGCGGAGACGGCATCCGCCTGCCAGCGCACGTCGGCGTCGGTGAAAAGCAGGGTTTCGCCTGCCGCCTGCTCTGACAACTGGTGGCAGGCCCAGACTTTGCCCGTCCAGCCGGGCGGGAGCGGTGCGCCAGGGATGACGCGCAGGCGCGGGTCACCGTTTGCCGCAACGCGGGCTATTGCGGCAGAGTTGTCGGTCGAGTTGTCGTCAAGGAGGATGATTTCAAGGTTCGGGGAATTCTGGGCCAGCAGGGAGCGCACGGTTTCGGCAATTATCCCGGCTTCGTTGCGCATGGGGATGAGAATTGAAATTCGTAATTCGTTATTCGATAATTCGGGGTTCGATGGTTTGAAAATTTGGGATTCGGGCTTTCGACTCAAACGAGGAAAAGTAAAGGCGTTCAGGACGGCAGTCACGGCAAAGATGATTAACGGAAAAAATGAAAGCAGGAGCAGGTCAGGCATATCGAATTACCAGTTACGATTTACCGCTCACCAACTCGAAGCGGTGTTTCCAGACCAGCAAAACGGATTGCAGGCCGAGCACCCAGAAAAACAACGGTTCGGGGCGAAAAAAGTAGAGATAAACGGCCATGCCCGCCAGGGTCAGGACAACCGCCCAACCCGATTTTTTGAGCAGGACAAACCAGAGTGTAATCCCGGCCAGGGCCACCAGCGGAAGATCCCAGAGCGTCAGGCCAATCCATGCGCCCAGTACGGTCGCCAGGGCTTTGCCGCCCCTGAAGCGCAGGAAGGGCGAGTAGGCGTGCCCGAGGCTGGGAGCCAGGGCGATGGCGGCCATCCAGGGGCCGTCCAGGCCGAAGATTTGGTAGGCCAGCCCAACCGGCGCGGCGGATTTGGAGACATCCAGCATCAGCGCGGCCAGGCCGACCCATTTGCCGCCCGCTTTGAGGGCATTGGTCGCGCCGGGGTTTTGGTCGCCAACTGTGCGTGGGTCTTTACCGGCCAGTTTCGTGGCCCAAACCGAGAGCGGCAGCGCACCGCAAAGAAAGGAGAAGAAAAGCAGGAGAAATGACATTTTCTGTAGATAGTGTTCAGTGAACAGGTTGACGTGATTTTTGCCAGGCAAGCAAAACAAAGAACCCGGCGCCAAAAAAACCGACAATTGCCGGGCCGGGCTGCGACCAGAAAATGCCCTGGCCGATGGTTTGCAGGAACCAGGTCAGCACGTAGACCAATGCCAGTGGGCCAAGGGGCAGGTCTTTTGGGTTTGCAATCCAGGTCAGGATGGCTGAGACCAGCAGCCAACCGAGATAGTTGCTAACCGGAATGCCAAAATAAGGGCCGGGCGTTTCCCAAACCCAGAACCCCCAGCTGACCATTTGCGGGTCGAGGAACAGGTCCCAGGCTGTGAAAGCGCAAGCCGAAAGCAGGATAAAAGCCCAGGAACGGCCGGATTCCCCCAGGATAATTTTGGCAATCGCCCAGGCCGGGGCGAGCATCATCATCCAGGCCAGCGGAATGAGGAGCGGAACGCCCGCCAGTTGCGGCTGGAGCAGGTCGGTGTAGTGATACCTGCCAAACGGAAATCCGGTTGCCGAGCCAAGCAGTTCAGCAAGATAGGAGAGCGCGGCCACAATTGCAAAGGTTTTCAGCGTCCGCGCCAGGCCCCAGGCAAAATAAAGAATGAGCAACACAACACTGGCCTGCATCAGAACGCCAAAAGCCATCCCGCGCATCAGGTAGCCTTCGCCCAATATCCAGCCCAGGATGGGCAGGGATATCATGGTCAGCACCCACAACGCCAGCGGGACAAGGGTCGAGCGTGGGTAGCGAATCGCGTTGAAGGATTCGATCATTTCAGTTTCCGGGCGTGCAGCCAGTCGAAAAAGAACAGGAACGCGCCTTGCAGGAAAATCCCGATGCCTGTGCCGACCCAAAAAGGCTCCGCCGAAAGAAAACGCGCCAGCGCGGCCCCGCCGAGCATGTAGAGCACATCCAGCCCGGCATTCGTCCACAGCAGTTTTGCCAGTTTACGGGTTTCTTCGGGTTCGGCAGCGTGTTTCTTCTTCTCGCCCAGTTTGGACAGGCGGCGCTGCAAATTGATGTTTCCCAGGTACGAAATGCCCAGGTTGACAAATCCCCAGCCGATGAACTGGAACGCCATGCCGCGCCAGAAGTCACCGACCAGCAGCAGGCCCAGCGCTCCCAGCGTGGCAGATGTCCAGGCCCACCACGACAGGCGGCGGGCTATAGCGCTCTGAAAAGTCCAAATATCCACGACAAACCTCCAGTGTAAGATTGGGCGATTAAACGGTCAAATCCCCATCAGATTCTATCCAAAAAAAGTCCCTAAAGGTTTTGGAAACCTTTAGGGACTTGGGCGTTTACTCGTACAGCGCCTTGATTTGCTCTTCGGTCATGCCCTTGACGATTGGACGGTCAATTTGCTCCATAATGCGCTCTTTGCCGCTGAAATCAATCATGTGCCCCGATTTTTCGGCCTTGGTGCGCAGGTAAAACTCGTTGTGCGGGTTGGGCGGCAGGACGTGCGGAATGCGCCCGCTAACGTTGATGCCGTAACGGGTCAGGTCGTTGATTTTCTTGGGGTTGTTGGTCATCAGCTGGATGGATTTAACCTTGAGCGACATGAGCATGTGGGCGGCCACCTCGTAATCACGCTCGTCGTCGCGGAAGCCGAGCGCCAGGTTGGCCTCGACCGTATCCATGCCATAATCTTGCAGGCTGTAAGCGCGAATTTTATTGGTAAAGCCAATGCCGCGTCCTTCCTGGCGCAGGTAGACCACCATGCCCTTTTCCATCTTGCCGATGGCCGTCAGGGCAGCCTCGAGCTGGTCGCGGCAGTCACAGCGCAGCGAACCAAACGCATCGCCGGTCAGGCACTCAGAATGGATGCGCACCGGCACATTTTCAGCGTCGCTAATATCGCCCTTGACAATGGCAGCATGTTCCTTGCCATCTTTATTATTGTAAAATGCCACAATATGGAAATCGCCAAAACGGGTCGGCAATTCGGCGATCGAAGCGATGCTGACACAAATATGATTATCACCGCAACCCTCGCACTCGTGTTCGCGGTCGCCAGCTAAAATTTCCTGAATTTTCAATTGTGTGAGCGCCATGTTTTATCTCCTATAAAATTACATAATACCGCGAAAACATAGGCATTGCATTAACGACTTTTCTTATTTTTGTAAAAGGTAGTGGAGCAGCACACCCCCGGTGGAATCGAACACCCGGGCCTCGACCAATGCAAGCCGTTTCGCCTCGGATGCGTCCCACCCGCCGCCTGCCACCAGTGTCGGGGCATTCTCCCCGCCGAAAAGTTTCGGCGCGACATACACCCGCAGTTCATCGGCCAGCCCAAGGCGGAGAAATTCGGCGATCAGCGTGCCCCCGCCCTCGAGCATAACCCGTTTCAGCCCCAGCGAATCCAGCGTCTCGAGCGCTTGCCCCAGGCTGACGCGCGGTTCGTCATGGACAAAAGCCTCGACCCCGGCAGCCGCGAGCATTGCAAGTTGGTCGGCTTCCGTTTTCGGGGTGGTGAACACAATCCGCCGCGCCGGGCCTGCCTTGATGAAATCGCCATCCGGATCAAGCGCGGCACGGGTCACAATCCCGACTTTGGCCGGGTTTTCGGGCAATCCCGCTGCCAGGCGCTTTTCGGCCAATTGTGGGTCTTTGACAGTCAGTTTGGGGTTCTCGCTGTTGAGTGTCTTCCCGCCGACGATGACCGCGTCCACACTGCCGCGCAGTTCCAGCACCCGGCGCTTGTCCTCGTCGGAGGAAATCGCCGCGCCCTTGCGCTCGTAGGTATCGATTTTGCCGTCCACCGTCATGGCGGCGTTGATGATGACGTAAGGTTTCATAGGGTTTTGGTAGGGGCGCAGCAATGCTGCGCCCCTACAATATTATTCGTGGAACTTCTTCTCCCCGGCCTCGATGCGTACTTTCAACCGGTTGGCGGCTGGCGGCAGTGGGCACGACCAGCGCTCGTTGTAGGCGCAGTAGGGATTATAAGCCAGGTTGAAATCGACCAGCAGCAGGCCGCCTCCCAGGTCTTCAGGTTCGAGGTAGCGCCCCGCGCCGTAGGTTTCCGCCGGGGCGGTCGCGTCGCCGAACGGCAGGAAATAGCCATAATCGGCCTCGTAGATTTGCAAAATGGCTTCCTGGCCCCCGGCCTCGAAACGCACCTGCCCGACCTGCCAGTAATCACGCTCGTCGCCGGTCGAGGTGGGGATGGTCACCATTACGGGGTTGTCGAAACGCTCGAGGGCCAATTCCAGGCGCAGGGAGGGGTTTTCGGGGTAATAATGCAAACCGCCGAACTCGCGCTTCTGCCCGTCATCCAACGGCGACTGGCGGCTGGTTTTGAAAAACTCATCCTTTTCCTTGCGGGATTCGTCGAGGCTGCTCATGGTCTGTTCTCCATGTAATAATTATATCTGCGTGTGGGGATTTCAGAACCTGTGATAATAAAAAACGCCAGCGAACTGGCGTCCTTTTATCATCAATCAACCGTTTAGGCCACAGCCACCTGGCTGGTGGTTACTTCAAAGACAGGTGGGTGCTCCAGGTGTTTCTTGACCGCGCACAACTCAGCGGAACGGATGAGCGAATCGCGGTATTTTTCGGGGAAGGTCGGCGGCACCTGAATTTCAAGGTCCACCTTGCGAATCATGCCGCTGAAATCGCTGTGCATGCGCTGCACGATGCGAATCCCGGTGCTGTCGAGGCCGCGCTGGCGGCAGAAACCGAGCACATAAATCCCGGCGCAGGTGCCAATCGAGGACAGGAAAACCGCAAAGGGTGTCGGGGCCGAGCCTTCGCCGCCGCCCGCCGCGGGCTGGTCAGTCTGGACGGTGAACCCACCAAAGTGGGCATCGACGCGCGCGCCGCCGGGGAAGTCAATAATCATTTCCATGTTTGTATCATCTCCTTGCTTGCTGATTCTTGTATTTTTGTATGCTCTCTGATATTTGTGGTGAAGAAGGCCGCATTTTGGGTGTGAGCGTAAACGCCCGCTCACACCCAAAATGCGGAGACTTATTACCGAAATTCTCAAAGAGCCTCTTGTATCATCAACAAGTTAGATGAAAACAACCTCCAAAAGTTGCAAGGGCGAACTGACAGCCCATCCCTACTTGCCCAATAATTTGCCAAACCAATCCAGAACGCCGCGCGTGGGGGTTTCGCCATGCACCGCGCCGTTTGCGCCGTTAATCAACACGGCGAAAGTCCTGTCTTCAAAGGGGTATTCCGTCACCCAGACCGGCGCAAAAACCAGTTTGAACGACAGTATCGAAATATTGGCGGTGCTGTACGACAGGTCAGAGAGGTCTGAGAATTGGCCCTTGACCTGCTTTCGAACTTCGCGCACGGCTTGCTGGCGGGCGTCGAGCGAAGCGGCAGACATGGTCTGCTGGTAGACCTCGGCGGGCCAGCCGGCCAGGTAGCGCGGGTCGTAAGCGGGCGCATTCTGGAAGTCGTATTCAGGCAGCAGTTTTTTCATCAGTTCCGGGTGATGTGAAAAAGCCGCCACGCTGATGTCGTTCATAAAAATGGACTGCGTTCCCGAAACGGGAATCCATTTTTTATTGCGGTACACGCGGCCTTTCCAGGGTATCGCGCCGGTGACGTCAAACGTCCAGACCGGCATGTACACCCCGCGCGGAGGCTGCACCTTGCCCTGCGGTTCGATTTTGTTTTTCTGCACCCACTCGACCAGCAGGCGAACCGCTTCGCGCTGCTTGAAAGCCATCGGGATAATCGCATCCGGCTCAACCAGTTCGCGCGCATCGCCCTGGATGACATGCGCCGAGGCACAATAGGCGCAAACCGCCGCTTTGGCGTTCGGCGGCAGCAGGAACTCGGCGCCGCAGCCCTGGCAGTGAAAAGTCTGCATGGCGACCGGCTTGCGATGCCCCTTGCCGGTTGCCATGGCGATAATAAAATCCTGCTCTTCTTCAACGCCCTGGTCGTCAAGTGCCTGGTTGCGCGAACAATGCTCACACACCAGGGTGCGTCCATCGCCGTCGAAGACCATCCGCGCACCGCACTTGGGACAGGTGAAGCGGTCGGCCTGGACGGTTTTCGTCTCGGTCGACTGGTCGGGCAGGGCATCGGGATTGACAATCTCCTCCGGCTTAATTTTGCCATCCAGAATAGCCATTGCGCGCCGTACATCGCCGTGATTGGGGTCGATTGCCAGGGCTTCTTCGAGATGCCTGCGCTTTTCAGCCGGGTCGCTTGCCATCAGTCCCAGGTAATAATTGGCCTGGAAGCGGGTCTCGTGGTCGTCGGCCATCATCAGGGCGCGTTCAAGATACCTGCGCGCGGGGTCATATTCCCCAGCTTTGTAATGGATGACGCCCATGCGCATCAGGTCGTTGTCGTATTGGCTCATATAACCTGTCCTCGAACAATCGCATCTGTCATGCGGGCGACCTGCGCCATCTGGGCGACATCGTGCACGCGCACAATGTCTGCCCCGCGCGCAATGCCGATGCCCACCGTTGCGGCGGTGCCGGCGGCGCGTTGGTCGGCGGGCAGGTCGAGGGTATAACCGATGAACGATTTGCGCGAAGTCCCCAACAGCACCGGGAATCCCAAACTGCGAATCTCATCCAGCCGGTTGAGCAGCGTCAGGTTTTGCTGAACCGTCTTGCCGAACCCGATGCCGGGGTCGAGAATGATTTTCTCATCGGCAACCCCCGCCGCGCGGGCCAGCGCAACCGATTCCATCAATTCGCGCCGTACATCCGTCACCAGGTCGGCATATTCGACCCCCACATAGCGTCCGCCCAGGCGCGCTTCGACACTGGCGTCGTTGGGTTTGCTGCGGTTGTGCATCAGGACGACCGGCGCGTTCCGGCGAGCAGCCAGGGATGCCATTTGCGGGTCGGCGCGCAGCCCCCAGACATCGTTGATGATATGTGCGCCCGCCTCCAGTGCGGATTCGGCGACGGCGGCCTTGTACGTATCGACCGAGAGCAGGGCCTCGGGAAAACGGCTGGCGAGGGCGCGGATGACGGGTACAACCCGCGCCGATTCCTCCTCCGCCGAAACAGGCCGGGCGCCGGGCCGGGTCGATTCGCCGCCGACATCCAGCAAATCCGCGCCTTCGGACAGGAACCGCCCGGCCTGCTCGACCGCGCGGGCAACGAAGTCATCCGCGCTGGCCAGGCCGTCCCCCGAAAACGAATCGGGGGTGATGTTGAGGATGCCCATCAGGTAGGTGCGCTCTCCCCAGGCGAGGCGGCGAGCGCCAATGGTCAGTGTCTTGTCGGTCATCGTTTGCCGTAGTATCGCACAGGGGCGACCCTGTGGGCCGCCCCTGCCTGCTAAATCATCTGGTCGAGTGGTTTGGTCAGCCAGGCCTCAGCCTGGTCAATGTCTGAAAATATTTTCAGCGCCGCGCCGGTTCCGGTGGCGGAAGCGGCAACCTTCATAATCGCCTCTTTGACCTGTTCGCTGGCCACCACCACCGCCGCGCGGATGTTGCGCGTGGACGGGTCGTTGTTGACCTCGACCGCCAGCTTGATGGCTTTTTCAGGAATTTCCCTGACCTTGCGCAAGTCGTACATATTGCGGGTCAGGCGGTCTGAACCCATCAGGTGCTCAAAGGCAAATTCACGCCAGTCGCTCATGGTTGCTTCGCTCAGGTCGCTAAAGACCAGATTCATACCGCCATCCGGGCGGCGCGAGACGATGTAACCAATCCCGGGTTTGGGCGTCCACATCAGGGGTTTTGAGTCGCTCATGTTTTTTTACCTCCGTTTCTGAAATTATACCCGTCCCGGTCAGAAATACACAAACATATAATCTGGTTCTCTGATAGTTGCCGTGAAGAAGGCCGTATTTTGGGGTTTATCACGAGAATTCCCAAAGAGCCTATAATCCTACTGACTGCCCGAGGATGGTTTGGGCAGTTGCGGGACAATCCAGTCAATCAGCGCCTTGGGTGAGCGGGTCTGGATGTAAACCCGCCCCGGGCCGGTCATTTCAACCACAAAGCCTTCACCGCTCAGCAGCGTGGTCTTAATTCCGCCTACCGGGCGGGGAACCACCCCGATGCTTGCGTCGAAAGCCACCAGGTGGGTGGTATCGACAATATATTTTTCGTCCTCTTTCAATTCCCGCTCGAAAATCGCGCCATACGAGGAAACCAGCACTTTGCCGCGGCCGCTGGCTTCGAGCATCGAAAACCCCTCGACAGACATGAAGGCTTTCATGCTAATCTTGGCGGTCAAGTCCACATCGGTTTCAGAAGCCAGATAAGAACCGGATTGAATCATCAGGCGTTTGTCGTTCAGTTCGACGACAGTCATATCGCCGGGCAATTCCGGGGCCAGGGTAATTTCACCGCCATCCGCCGAAGCCTGGAAAAAATTCTGAAAGAAGGATTCGCCGCCCAGCACGGCCCGCCCCAGCGATTTGAATAATCCGCCTTCGGCCTTGGTCTCGATGGACACCGAAGCCGACATGCTGACCATCGCGCCCGCTTCGCTGCGAATGCGCTCACCGGGCTTGAGTTTGATGACCGCCAGCGAGTAAGACGGGCGGTATTGCAAGTCAATCTCCATAACTGCCTCCTTTTACAAATTTCCTTCGAACCGCGCGATGCCGCCCAGTTCGATTTTCATCAACAGGCCCAGCACGGTTTCTCCCAAAACCGGGTGCAGGCTATCGGGCGCAACATCGGCCAGCGGAACCAGCACAAAGGCGCGTTCGTGCAGGCGCGGGTGCGGAATCACCAACGGAGGCGAATCGAGCACCAGGTCGTCGTAAAACAGGATGTCGAGGTCTATCAGGCGCGGCCCGTTCCTGAAAGTCGCCTCGCGCCCCATTTCCTGCTCGATTTGCTTCAGGAAGGCCAGCAGCGCGTCCGGCTCGAGGCTGGTTTCGGCCTCGACGACCATGTTCAAGAAGGCGGGCTGGTCGGCATAACCCCAGGGCGCCGTTTCGTAGATATGCGACTCAGCCCCAACGACCACCTGCGGCGCAAAACGCGCCAGCGCGCCGCGCAGGTTGGCCCGCCGGTCACCAAGGTTGGTTCCGAGAGCGATATAGACAATATGTTTTTTCATACTCGCTCGATGATGGTGGCAATGCCCTGGCCGTGGCCGATGCACATGGTTTGCAGGCCATAACGGGCCTTGCGGCGCTCCAGTTCATAAACCAGTTTGGTCATCAGGATGGCCCCGGTTGCGCCCAGCGGATGCCCGTGCGCAATCGCGCCGCCGTTGGGGTTGACCTTTTCCATATCCGGCTGCATCTCGCGCGCCCAGGCCAGAACCACCGAAGCAAAGGCCTCGTTAATTTCGATGACATCCATCTCTTCGAGGCCCAGCCCGGCCTTCTCGAGCGCCATGCGCGTGGCGGGGATTGGCCCGGTCAGCATCAGGGTCGGGTCTGACCCGGTCACCACCCGCGTCTCGATGCGCGCCAGCGGCGACAAATTCAGCCGCCCAACCGCCTTCTCGGAGGCCAGCACCAGCGCCGCCGCGCCGTCGCTGACCTGCGAAGCGTTCCCGGCGGTGACCATGCCGTTCTCACGAAAAATGGGCTTGAGCCGCGCCATTTTCTCGTGGTCGAAGTTGCGGCGCACGCCCTGGTCGTCCTTAAAAAGCGTCCCGTCGGGCAGGGACAGGGGCAAGACCTGCGACTCAAAAACCCCGGCCTCGATGGCTCGCGCAGCGCGCAGGTGACTGCGGGCGGCAAAATCGTCCAGTACGTTGCGGGTCAAATTCCAGGCATCGGCAATGCGCTCGGCGCTCTCGCCCTGGTGCAGCAGGGCATGGCCCACATCCGGCCAGGCAGGCGGGTAATCTGCCCCAAGCGGCTGGTGTGACATCATCTCGCCGCCGCCCGCCAGCAGGATTTCGGCATCCCCGGCCAAAATCGCCTGGGCCGCAAAGTGGATGGCCTGCTGGCCCGACCCGCACATGCGGTTAATCGAAACACCACCCACACTGACGGGGAACCCGGCCCTGAGGGCCGCCAGTCGCGCCAGGTTGCCGCCCTGGTCGCCAAGCGGGGTGACCAGGCCCCAAAGCACATCCTCGACCCGTCCCGGCTCGATTCCGGCCCGCCGCACGGCCTCGGCCATCAGCGCCGCGGCCAATTCCACCGGCTGGTAGGCGAACAACGCGCCACTGGGCTTGCCGACCCCAATCGCACTGCGAACCGCCGAAACAATGAAAACATCCGAAGCAGGCATAGGTTTTCCTTCTCAAAATATGGGCAATTGTAACTTACCGCCGGGCTTTTCCCGTTTGACCTTCAGCCCAACAACCCTTACAATAAGCCCCGTATGCGAGAATGGAACCTGACCAACGGCGACCCGTTGCAACTCACCATCGCGGCTGACGCGCGCCTGGGCGACCCCAGTTACACCGACGACCAAATCTGGCAACTCGACCTGGGCGGCGGCGACCCTTCCGCGCTTGGTTTGCGTACCACCTACGGCCTGCGCGCCCGCCTGGTACGGCTTTTTCCCCGATTCTTCCAAAACGGCAAAACCATCAACGACCCCGCCAATTTCGCGCGCCAGCCCAGCGTAAAATTTTTCGCGCCTAATTTTTTGGATGTGGACTTTTCCCCGCTCACCGGGCTGGATGTGCGCGCCGAATACTGGGTGGCCGGCTCGAACGTGGTCGCCGGGCGGCTCACGCTCTGGAACCGGGCCGTGCTCCCGCTTGCGATAAGCATGGAACTGGCCGGACAGTTAATTCCAATCGAGGGCCAGGCCATGACGGCCCTGCAACGCCAGTCGGTCAGCGTGCTGGAGGGCAAAGCCGAAAACCTGTCGCCGGTACTGTTCCTGACAGGCGGCCCGCAACCCGGGCCAGGACCGTACCCCGCGCTATCCCTGCCGCTCGAACTACCACCGGGCAACAGCCGCCAGTTCACCTGGGCGCTGGCCGCGCTCGAAGAACCCGAAGCCTCCTTCGACCTGGCGCGCCGCACCGCCGCCCGCCCCTTTGACGCCGAACGCGCCCGCATCGAACTGCTCAACCACAGCCAATCTGTCGAAATCCACACCGGCGACCGGGACTGGGACGCCGCACTGGCCCTCAGCCAGAAATCCGCATTCGGGTTGTTCCTGGGCAAATCGGAACACCTGCCGCACAACAGTTTTGCCCTCGTCCGCCAGCCCGACCTGGGTTACTCGCGCCTGGGCGACGGCACAGACCATCCACACTTCTGGAGCGGGCAGCCGCCGCTGGAAAGTTACTACCTTGCCAGCCTCATTCCCGGCGCGCCCGAACTGGCCTGCGGAATACTCAAAAACTACCTGGCCGTGCAAGACCAGAACGGTGAAATCGACGCCAGCCCCGGCCTGGCAGGCCAGCGCGCCCGTTTCCTGGCCGCGCCCTACCTCGCCAGCCTGGCCTGGAACTGCTACCAGCGCAACCCCGACCACGAATTGCTCAAAAAAGCCTACCCGGCCCTGCATAAATTCTTCTGGGCCTGGTTTTCGCCACGCCGCGACCACGACCGCAACGGCCTGCCCGAATGGCAGCAGGTCGCCCAGACCGGCTTTGAAGACAACCCGCTTTTTGAGGGCTGGCACACCTGGGCACAGGGCGTCGATATTACCACCGTCCAAAGCCCGGCCTTGGCCGCCGCGCTCTACCGCGAGGCCAGCCTGCTGTGCAAAATGGCCGAACTGGTCGGACGCAACTCCGACCTGACCCTGCTGCGAAAACAAATGGAAACCCTGCGCCGCGGTGTCGAATCCTGCTGGAATGCCGAAGCCGCCCTTTTCCAATATGCCGACAGTGACACCCATCTCAGCCTGCCGGGCAAGGTGCTTAGCGAACGTGGGGCGGTTCCAGAACTCGACCTGCAAAAAGAATTCAAACAGCCCGCCCGGCTCATCCTGCGCATTCACGGTCAGGGGGAAGCCCTCAAACGCCCGCGCGTGACCATTCAGGGGATGCGCGACGGCAAGGAACAAAGCGAAAGCCTCAGCCGCCACGACTTCCGCTTCAGCGCCGGCGGGGCGGTTGCCACCAGTAAAAAGGTTTACGATTCGGTCGGCCATTTCGAGTTCGAGGGCTTGAGCCGCCGCGACCGCATCACCATCCAGACCGTCGACCTGACCGTCGCCGACCAGACCCTGCTCCTGACGCTCTGGGCGGGCATCCCCGGCAAACAGGAAGCCAGCGTCCTGGTGCATCGCACCATCCTGAACGCCGACCATTTCGACCATCCCTACGGCCTATCAGCCCTGCCGCGCGTTTTCGCCCAGGAATCAGACCCGGTCTGCCTGGGCGTCCACCTGCCCTGGAACCACCTGGTAGCCGAGGGGCTGCTGGCCTACGGCTATCGCAGGGAGGCCGCCCGCCTGGTGGCGCACATCATGTCGGCCATCATCCCCAACCTGAAACGCTCGCAATCCTTTTACCGCACCTACCACGCCGAAACCGGCGCGGGCCAGGGAGAGCGCGATTCGCTCTACGGGCTGGCCCCGGTCGGGTTGTTCCTGCAAGTTTTGGGTGTCGAAATCCTGTCACCCAAACGGGTAAAAATTCGGGATGAAAACCCGTTTCCCTGGCCGGTTACGGTAAAATATAGGGGACTGACTATCGCGCGCATGTTGGAGCATACCGAAGTCATTTTCGCCAACGGGCAATCCACCCAGGTCAATCACCCGGCAGATACACTGGTTTCGATAGACTGAGAACAGCCTGACAGAAGGAGGTAGTGATGCCGCAAACCAACCCCATCAACGCCCTGATGACCGCCGTTGTGCAGGAACAGGATGCAGACCTTGCCCAGCGCGCCCTCGAGGAACTTGACCTGCCGGTCGTGCATTTTTCCAGTGCGGGCGGTTTTCTCGGACGGCGCAACGCCACCCTGATGATTGGCCTGACACACGGCGCGGAAGAAAAAGTGGTCAAGGCCCTGCAAACTTCCTGCCGCCAGCGCGTCGAATACCTGGCCCTGCCGCTCGAAGGTTCCCCCCTGCCCATGCCGACCCCGGTGCCTGTCACCGTCGGCGGCGCAACGATTTTCACCACCCTGGTCGAGCGATTCGAGGAGTTTTAGCCATGAAAATGATTATCGCCATTTTACGGGACGATGATGTCGAATCTGTCGTCCACGCCCTGACAGCCGAAGACTTCCGCGTGACGCGGGTTGCTTCGACGGGCGGATTTTTCCGTAAAGGCAGCACCACCCTGCTCATCGGGGTCGACAACGAGCGCGTAGATGCCGGCATCGAACTCCTGCGTAGCCACCTCGCGCCCAGCCTGACCGGTGAAAAACGCGCCACTGTTTTCGTCGTCCCGGTTGATCGCTTCGAGCAGATTTAATGCCTTCCGACAAGAGAAAACGGTGTCCCGCTGGCTATCGGACGCCGTTTTGCATTTCCAGGCCTCGAGGCGGAGTATAATAAAGGTTGTGAACAGCCCCCGCCTGAACGTCAACGTCGTCATCTTCAGCCTGCGTGAAGACGCATTGCAGGTCTTACTGACCCCTACTGACGTGGCAAATTGGGCCTTGCCCGAAAAAAGCGTCGGGGCGGAAGAATCACTCGAACAATCGGCCCTGGCCGCCTTCTCGCGCCTGCCACGCCCCCCCGAAGTCTATCTCGAACAACTTTATACCTACGGCGACCCCGGACGTATCCCCAACCAGCGAATCGTCAGCGTGGTCTACTTCGCCCTGAGTCCGATAGGCGCGCTTGGGACGGAAAGCGGCGAAATGGCCTGGCACAGGCTCGACAGTCTACCCGCCCTGGCACACGACCACGCCGAAATTGTCGCCTACGCCCTGCGCCGCTTGCGCTACAAACTGGAATACAGCGCGGTCGGTTTCGAACTCCTGCCCGACGAATTTACCCTGAGCGAATTACAGCAGACCTACGAAACCATCCTGGGCGAAAAACTGGACAAACGCAATTTTCGCCGCCGCATCCTCGAAGCCGGGATTATCGAAGCCACCCCGCACCGCCGCACCGGAGACGGCAGACCCGCCCAACTCTACCGTTACCGCCCCGATGCCGTGGCCGAGGTCAAGGCTCGCAGGCTATTCCCTTAATTGGCCGGAGAAATACTTATGAAACGAGCAGTCAGCATCAGCATTGGTTCATCGAAGCGCAACAAGGCCGTCACCATCAGCCTGCTGGGCGAGGAAATTTCCATCGAGCGCATCGGCACCGACGGCGATATGGAAGCCGCCGCCCTGAAATATAAGGAACTGGACGGCAAGGTGGACGCTTTCGGCGTCGGCGGCGGCGACCTGGGCGCGCTGGTGGATGGGAAGTGGTATCCGTTTTACTCGGTCAAGCCGATGGTGCGCTTTGTCGAGAAAACCCCGCTGGTCGACGGGACCGGCCTGAAAAACTCGCTCGAAGCCCGCGCCGCAGCCTTTCTCGATGAGAAAATTGGCGGCTACATCAACGAACTCGGGCGCAGGGCCTTCCTGCCGGTCGGCATCGACCGCTGGGGCATGAGTTCGTGCTTCCCCGCAGCCGGATACGACACTCGCTACGGCGACCTGCTCTTCGGCATCGATGTGCCCATCATCCTTAGCAAGCCCAGCCAGTTGAAGACCCTCGCCGCCCTGCTGATGCCCATCGTGGGCCGCCTGCCCTTCGAGTGGATTTACCCGCTCGGCGAAAAACAGGAGAAACGCGCCCCGAAGGGTGAAAAATGGTTCCGCTGGGCGACCGTCATCGCGGGCGACTGCCACTATATTAAACGCCACATGCCCGACGAATTGCCGGGCAAGGTCATCTTTACCAACACCACCACCACTGAAGATGTCGAATTTTTCCGCAAAGCCGGGATTAAGTACCTTGTCACCGGAACACCGGTGCTGGAGGGCCGTTCCTTTGGCACGAACATGATGGAAGCCGCCCTGATCGCCATTTCAGGCAAAAACCGCCCCCTGACCCATGACGAATACAATCAACTGCTGGCAAAACTGAATTTCGAACCGCAGCTGCAAGAATTGAATTAATCCTCGCGTTTGCCCCGCCGGGGCGCAAACCACATCCTGCCGATGTAATTTTCCCCGCGCAGGAATTGGTGGTAAACAAAGGCCAGGATGTGCTGGCCGATAAGCAGCATCAGCACCAATGACAAAGTCCCATGCCAGACCCGCGCCGGATAGGCGTAGAAATCGGGTGGCAGGGACTTTTCGCTTCCAAAAAACAGGATGGCGTACAGATCTGTGGGCAGCGACAGCCAAACGCCCACCAACGCCATCAGGAAGGTAAACAGGTAGAGCAACGGCTGCACGTACACACTGAGCAGGTCGAGCAGGGGCGCTTTCCGGCGTCCGATGGCGGCCGGCCGCTCGATGCGGTACACCGGCCTGCCCATCAACGCGCGGACGACAAACCGCGCCACCGTCAGCAGCAAAATCACTGTCCCCAAAACGACATGCGCCCCCAAGGGAATTAGTTTCGCATCATCGTTGGGCTTGTTCGCCAGGGAAACCAGGCCGATGAAAAAAGCCAGCAAAACCAGCAGGGCCGAAACCCAGTGCAGGATGACATACCAGGGGCGGTAACGATTCATTCACCCCTTCCGAACCACATGCGCGAGAGCAAATTATCCCTGCGGATAAACTGGTGGAAAAGAGCAGCGCCAACGTGCAGGAAAACCAACCCACTCAAAACAAAAGAGAAAAATCCGTGCCCGATGGCAGGAGGAAATTCGGCAAAATCAGCCGGGAGCGGGCCGCTGCCCTGGAAAACAATGGCTGACAAACCGGCCAGCGCAGAAGTGCCTATACCGGTCAGTCCCATGGCCAGCACAACGATGTAGAGCAGGTAATGAACGGCAACGCCGATTTTATCGAGAATTGGGTTGCCAGCAGTGGCAGGTTCAGGCTTTGGGGTAAAAAAACGCACAAACAGGCGGATGATGGTCAGGACAAAAAGGGCAATGCCTATCGGCATGTGCAGGCCCAGGGCTTGGATTTTTGCATCATCGTTCGGGGTTGCGCCAAGTTGGGTGAAGCCGAGCAGCAAATTGAAGATGACCAGTGCGGCAATCAACCAGTGCAGGGTAACCAATAAGGGGTGATAACGTTTGGGTGTGGACATGGTTTGCTCTCCTTATATCGATAGGGTGAGTTTAACATTTGGTCGCGAGTATAAAACAAGGCTCATTGTGACAATATCAATATTTTGTTTCTTTGGGGATCTGCGTGGTAAGCCTTCGTATTTCGGGGAAAATCCCAGGCAACCATATTTTACCCGCTAATCTGTTGGTTGCGCGCGCTGCGATTCTTCGCCATGCAAGCGGTTTGCGCGCGAAATCAGCGGCAGGGCGGGGGTAATCAGCAGGCCGGCAAAGGCGATGGCCGCCTGGATACTCCACAGGCTGACGATGCCCGCCAGCGGGCCTGAAGCAATCTGGCCGATGGCGTCCACCTGGCCGGACATCGAGATAACGGTGGCGCGGGTGTCCGAATCGAGGCGCTGGTTGACCCAGGCGTTGTAGAGCGGCCCAAGCACGCTGCGGGTTACACTAACCATCAGGAGCGCGCCGATGCTGATTGCCAGCAGCGGAGAAAAGGCATAGATGAAAATCGCCAGGGCCAGTAACCCGGTCAGCCAGAGCATCCCTTTGGCAATGGAGGGCGCATGGTTGGCGTCGAGACGTTTTGCGACCTGGCGCGTGACCAGAATTGAGAGCAACATCCCTGCTCCGCGCAGTACGCCGAAAAAGGCGACCTCGTTCATCCCAAAAAGGTTGGGCAGTGTGAAGTTATCGACCAGGTATTTGACCCACAGCCGGTCCCAGCCTTCAGAATACAGGCCATAGATGAACCCCACACCGAGCACCCCCATCAGCACGGGGCGGGAGCGGACGGCAACAATCCCTTTTTTGAAAATATCGCCCATGTGCTGCCAGTTGTTACGGTCTTCAGGTTTGGCAGGCGCAAAACGGGTTTCGGGCATAAAAACAGCCAGGAAGACGGCAAATAACAGGATGGCTGCACCACCCGCCAGGATGGGAAGCCCAACGGCAATATTTCCCAGCGGAATAGCGACCAGCATCCCGGCAAAGGCCCCGGCCAGGTTGAACTGGTTGGCACGCAGGAAGGCGCGGTTGGCGGCTTCTTCACCGATTTCGTCCGAAAGCCAGGCCTGGGTTGCGCCGCTGGTAAAGGTGTAGCCCAGGCCCCACAGGCCTGAAGCCAGCAGGATGGCGCCAAAAAACGGAAATAATCCTTCGATGATAAAGGCTGCGCCGATAATGGCATAACCGATGACAATCGACAGGCGCCGCGAATATGCGTCTGCCACGATGCCGGTCGGCACTTCGAAGAGCAGGATGACGACTTCGAGCGTGGTGCCGACGAGAACGAGTTGCAGCCCTGTCAGCCCGGCAACGGTGGCCTCGTAAAAAGACATGACCACAAAAATCATGCTGAAAAAGAACGATATCAGGAAGGATAAGGCGAGGTAGAGAGGGTAAGCGGGGAGTTTTTTCATCAGCTATTTGTTAACTCTCACTACGTGCATATCTTGCAATCCATTCTTCTGAAATACTGTCGCCCTGCTTCTGAATCCTTGGTGTCGGCACTTGAAAACCTGCCGGGCGCTTGATTCCCAGGTAGTCCAGTGCTCCCAAAATGACAGGTTGCGGGTTGGCTGCCAACTCCTCATAGTTGACACGGTATGGTTTGATGCCTCTTTCCATGAAATAAATTTCCCAGCCTTTTTCCTGGAGTTTTATTTCCCGAAGGCAGCTTCGAATTTGGAAATAGTTGTATTGTGGTTCTCTTTGGATTGCCTGGCCGGACATCCATTGATCGGTTTGTTCTGCCCGGGCCAGCGAAACGGCTTGCCCGATCTTATCGCCTCGCTGAATGAATATATATTTCAGCGAGGTCGGAAAGAAGTTTTCCAATCGGCTCAACCCTACAAAATCTGCGATTTGGTCAAATTGGGCCTTCGTCCCGAAGACACCATTGGGCGAGGTGTATTTTTCGATCAAGTTCGTGATATGGCTTTTTTCGTAGATTAACTGATCGGGAAATTCGTTGATGGCATCTCCCATAAACCAGGGATTGAAGTGCTCCTGGGGAAACCCGGCCAGCTGGGTATCGGTCATTAAATAGCTCAATAAATGGCTGCCGCTGCGGGGCGCCGAACAAATGATGTAACAGGTTGTTGGTTTCATACTTCTATTAGGTTTTCTTTTCTTAGACCACCCCATGCACCGAAGACGGCTTTTTGGGGAACAAGATAGAGGCCAGATAGCGGTTTTCATCGCTGTTCCAGGCCACATCTGCATAAGCAATTTTGAGTTCATCGATCGAGCGGTAGCCAAAGACCAGTTGCAAAATGGTCAGGTCGGGCAGGTCGATCTCGCCCATGTCGTTCGGCTGGGGTTTATAGGATTCAACAGTGTCCAGCTTGCCGTTTGCAAAGTCGAGTTTGATGCCGGTTTTATACAAATTCAGGCGCAGGCTGCCGCTGTGACCGGGGATGAGCGATTCGGCAATCCGCTTTTCAAGGACCGGGGCAATATGACGCAGGAAACCGGGCAGGTCGGGCACGCGCACATACCAGGCGTAAGGCGGGCGGATGCGCGGCAGCCGCTCGCGCCAGACTTCATAGACCGGGTGGGCCGAGCCGAACGAAAAGGCCACCGCGTTCTTCTTTTCAGGTAGTTGATTGTCACGCAGGGCATATTCCTGGCTGGTAGCGAGCATATAGCGCACCACCGAAGGCATCACTGCCAGCCATGAAGTACCGGGTTTGAGTTCATACTCGAACAGGGTCAGGCCCCAATCCCAATTGAACCAGGGGTGCGAAAGGTACCCAACCGGCTCACCATTGACCGTTTCGATAACCCGAAACTCACTGCGATTGATGTTGCGCTCACTCTTGCCGTCCAGATCGTAGCGCCAAATCGCCTCGTCGCGCACACAGCGGATAAGCTGCTGCTTGCCGGCTTGCTCATCGAGCGCGGACAGGAAGGGAATATCGGCCTCGACCGCCGGGCGAATATTGAACGGCTCGCTCTCACCCTCTTTCAGTGCCGGCATCATGACGGCAAAACCCGTCCGCCCGCCGCCCAGTTCCAACCCCATTTCGTAGCCGAAACGTTTGTAATAATACGGGATTCCGGTAATCGCCTGAACCATTTCGCCGCGTTCGGCGCTCCAGCGGTGGATTTCGTCGAATTGGATTTGCACAAGGCGTTTGTTGCGGTATTCGGGCAGGGTACCGACCAATTCGGGCCGCCCGACCTTGAACGGGATTCCCTCGTAAGACCAGGTCTGCGAGATATGGTTGAGGGACGAAACGACCTTACCCGTAACCTGTTCCTCGACAATGGTGAAATCGTCCACCCCGAAAGTGGGATGCGGCCGCGTGAGCAGGTCGCGCGTCCAGGCGCCGAGACGATCGTCGGGTTTGTCCCAGCCCTCGTCGCTGTGAATGTGGGAATTGAATTCTGCCAGTTTGTCGGCATCTGCGGCGGTGGAACGGCGCAAAATTAACCCGTCGCCGAGAGGACGGGGAAGTGAGTATGAGTCCATTTTTTGTATCCCAGGTTTAGACTTGAATGTTGAAAGTTAAATATTCAACAGATTTTGAACTTCGGCCAGGGCTTGTTTGGCGTTACGGAAGTGAATTGCTTTCATCCCCAGCGCATCTGCGGCATGGACGTTTTCGATAAAATCGTCCACGAAAATTGATTCTTCGGCCCTGACGCCAAGCGCATCGAGGGCATGCTGGTAAATGTCCGGTTTGGGTTTGGCGATTCGCGCCTCGGCAGAGATGGTCATGTGGTCAAAAGCATCGTCGAATCTCCGGGCACGAATCCAGGGGCGCAGGCCGTCCCAGGCGTTACTGATCAGGCCGACCTTGCGGGTCTTGCGCGCCTCGCGTAAGAATTCGACAATATGCCAGTCAATCGTATCCCCGGCGAAGAACGCCTGCTGCACCCGGCTGGTCTGGTCCGGGGACAGGTTGATGGCGCGGACGACATTCAGCCAGTGGGCCTCTTCCGTAATGGCCCCAATCGAGGCGCGGGCGGCAGTCGATTCGCCCTTCCAGTCGAAGACAAGCCTGTCCATTTCTTCATAAGTCAGGCCAAACTCGGCGGCCAGTTGTGCGCGCGGCTGCTTGTTCTCGGTGCGGACGATGACCCCGCCGAGGTCGAAGTAGATAGCTTTAATCATATTGAGTGATTTTCTGATTGAGTAATTGAGTGGTTGCCGGGTTTTAAACCAAGCTGGTTTCTACTCGCTGGTTATTGGGTCATCACTTTCCAGCATCTTTTTGTAGATGGGGTTCAACGCGAACTGCTTTTTGCTGATTTTAGTGGCCTTGCGGCACCTGGGGCAATGTGCGTTGTAATGCACGCTCGCATCGGCCTTGAATAATTCGACCATTGCGGCAATTTCTTCTTTGTTCAGGGAAAAAGGCATTAAGCAGGCTGAGCATTTGATTTGCATGAGAGTCTCCTCTTTTGGGGTGGTGGGCGCTAGACGGTGGACAGTGGCTGGTGGACGGTCTACCGTCCTCGGTCTACAGTCTAAAGCCTAATCTTTATACGGGTCGAATACATCTTCCCCGGCCATGGCTACGCCAATGGGTTTGAGCGTGTGCAGGATGCGCACACTGGCGGCGTGGTGCTTCAACACTTCAGGCAGGCGCTTGTAGCAATGCGGCGATTCGTCGGTGCCAGCGCCGCGCAACTCTACGCCTTCGCGCTGTATCCATTCTAGCATCATATCGCGCGAAACCTGGCCGGGAGTGATGACCTTGCCCGTTTTGCGGTTAATTTTACCTCGCGCCGCGGTGCGGCTCATCACCCGTCCCGCACCGTGCACGGTCGAGTAGAGCGCGGCCTTCGACTCATCAGAATCGACTCCCTCAAGGATAACAGAAATATCGCCCATCGAACCACCCACAAATCCGCGCTGGCCGGGGAAAGCCGGGGTTGCGCCCTTGCGGACGACCCAGACATCCTGCCCGTTGTGGTTTTCACGCCAGGCGAAATTGTGATGATTATGCACCTCGTCCAGGATGTTGGCGCGCAACATCCTGGCGACCTGTTCGCAGACCCAGTTGCGCCCGGCATAGGCATAGCGCCCGGCCAGTTCCATGCAGGCCAGGTAGTCCTCGCCCAGGCTGGAGCGGAAGGAGAGAATCAGCGGGTCGACGTCCATGCCGTCCTTTGCGCCGCCTGCATCGAGGAAGTAGGTGGCGGTCTTGTGGCCCAACCCGCGCGAGCCGAAGTGGACGCCTATCCAGGCGCGTCCCTGTTCATCCTCGAGCAAGTCGACATAGTGGTTGCCAGAGCCAATTGTACCGAGTTGTTCGTTGGCCATCTTTTTGTGCGGGGCAACGGCGCGCAGTTTCCAGGCCGGGTCTTCGAACAACGGGTGGTCGACACGGATATTGTTCTTCTGCCCAATTCCAAAAGACAGGTTGCGCCAGATGTCATCCATAATCTTGCGGATGTTCTTGCGAACCTCGGCGGCGGGAAGGTCCAACAGGACGGCTTTGTTGCCGCAGGCAATGTCGAACCCGACACCCGACGGGCTGATGTGTTCATAATAGGCCAGCACCCCGCCAATCGGCACGGCGTAGCCCTTGTGGTGGTCGGCCATCAGGGCGGCGGCATCGGCGGTGCGGGCGCAGTTCTTGATTTGCGAGAGCGCCGATTCATCAATCGGGTCGCCCCATACCGGAATTCCTTCTATCTCTTTCATAGCGGCATTTCCTTTTGGTGATGAACGGGGCCGTCCTCGGTCTACCGTCCACCGTCCTGCTGCAGTTCCAATAAATCCCATTTGTTGCCGTACAGGTCTTCAAAAACGGCCACCGTGCCGTAGGCTTCCTGGCGCGGTTCTTCGATGAAACGAACCCCGTTGGATTTCATGGCCTTGTAGTCGCGCCAGAAATCGTCGGTGTGCAGGAAGAGGAAAACCCGTCTGCCGGATTGGTTGCCGATGGCGGCAGCCTGCCGGGGTGAGTCGGCCCGCGCCAAAAGCAGGCAGGCCTCCGCGGCCCCGGTCGGGGCGACCCGCACCCAGCGTTTGCCAGCGCCCAAATCCGTATCTTCCAGCAATTGAAAACCCAATTTTTGGGTATAGTACGCAATCGCTTCGTCGTAATCGCGCACCAGCAGGGCCATTGCGCCGATTTTTTGCTTCATGTGGCAAAACCATCCGGCATTTTGGTTTGGTTGTGGTCGGCGGTCAGTCTATTTATATCATCGGCCCTTTCGGGATATTTTTCAAGCAGTTCGGCGCGCAACCCGCCTTCGAACATCTCGCCGGTGAAACCGGGGGCGACGGTGCAGCCGTAGAGTGCGTAGCGTCCGCCTGCGAGCAAATGCCCGGCCTGCCAGACGCCCGCCGGGATGACGAACTGGATAAGCTGACCCTTGAGCGGGTCGCCGCCCATGAACACCTCCTGGCTGGAGCCGTCGGGGTGGAGCAGGACGAGGCGCAGCGGGTCGCCCGCGTAGAAGTGCCAGACCTCGTCCGCACTCAGGCGGTGGAACAGGCTGACGCTACGCGGCTCGTCGCAGTACAGGCCGAGCATGGCCGTGCCGACGGGTTTGCCCTCGCTGTCTTCAGCGACGGAGCGGTAGGTGCTGGCGAAAAGCGTCCCTTCGACGGGCAGCGCTTGCAGGTTGAAATGCTCGATCAGGGCCTTGACTTCTTGGTGCATGGTTTACCTCGTTGTGTAGGGGCGACCCGCCCGGCGCCGGGTTGTCATCATATCAGACTCAGAACTTAGCCTGAAGTGATACCGGATGGCCTTGAAGGGTCGCCCCTACGAATGTTACACCGTCTGCGTGCTGATTTCTTTGCCCGCGCGCAGTTCCTTCTCGTAGTTGTCGTACTGGCGGGCGGGGCGCATTCCGGCGCGCTCGTAGATTTTGAGCGCCCCGGTCAGGCTGTCGGCGTCGACGCCCAGGGCCGCGCCTTTCTTGCCGCGCTGGTGGAAGGCGGCGAAGGAGGTCTTGAGCAACGCGCTGGCAATGCCGCGTTTGCGCCATTCGCGGCGCACACCCAATTCGTTGACGAAGCCGTTTTCGGGGTTTTCGTAGTCCTCGGCGCGGCAAACGCTGATTCCGACCATCTCATCGCCGTCCATGGCGACGAACCACAGGCTGGGATCGTAGATGGGGTCGCCCAGGAAGTGGTGGCGGAAGTTGATCAGTTCATCTTCAAAGGGGCGTTCGACGAAACCATAGTGGTCGCGGAAAGATTCTATCATCGTGCGCACCACCGCCTCGAACTCGGTCTCAGGGTTGTACGGGCGGATGACGATGCCTTCAGAAACGGGCGGAACTTCGGGCGGGCCGTCGAAGGCCGCAGCCATGCGGTAAAACGAGCGGTCGTACTTGTAGCCGCGCGATTCGACCAGGGCCTTGAAGCGCTGGTTCTGGACGACAAAGCCGGTTCGCGGCGCGAAGCGGACTCCGTCGGGGACGCGCTCGACAGCCAGGGCGGAGCGGGCTTCGCCCCAGTCGAGCAGGGCATCCTCGACGCCCTGGCCGAGGTAATCGGGATGAACGCAGAACCAAATCCAGGGGTGGACGGGCGGCGTGCCGGTATCCCAGACTTCGAGCACGCCGACCAGCGTCCCATCCGGAGCGAAGACCATGCGGGTGCTTTTTTGCATGTCGAATTTCGGGTCCTGCCAGTCGTTGCGAATCAGTTCGGGGTCGGTCAGGTCGATGGCGCCGGTCAGGTGCATGGCACTGACGTTCAGCAGGTCGAAGACAATTTTATAGTCGTCCAGTGTGCCGGGGCGGATGCTGAAACCTTCGGGCAGGCGGACAGTTTGGTCAAGGGTGGTTTCGGGGTTCATCAGGTTTTCCTTCTTGATGTTTGGTTATGCTATTCACAGGAATTGCTCTGCTTAGGACAACTATTCGTCCATCGCTTTGCGATAGGTCATGTTGCGTTTGACTTCCTGATAGCCGACGGATTGGTAGAGCTTCAGCGCGCCGCTCAGGTTCTCGGCGTCCACGCCCAGGGCGGTTTCGGTCATGCCCATTTCCTTGAACATGGCAATGCTCTGGACGAGCAGCGAACGCGCCAGACCAAGTTTGCGCCACGGACGGCGGGTGGAGATGCCTTCGGTGTATCCGCGTTTACGCCCGTATTCAGTGTTTTCGGCCTGGCTGACGAAGTTCAGCACCATCCCGGCAATCTGGTCGCCGTCCCAGGCGATTTTCCACAGGGATGGGTTGAAGGTCGGGTCTTCCTTCCAATGCTGGAACTCCTCGAAAGTTTCCTCGGTAAAGCCCCAGTGGTCGCGGAAGGCCTCGGTGTGGGCTTCGTAAACCTGGCGCAGCATCGATTCGTCCGCCGGACGCACTTCCAGGCCAGGCGGCAGGGGCGCGTCGGGCAGCGGCATGTCGATATCGCGGGTCATCTCGACGAAGTAGCGCACAGGCCGGTATCCCTGGCTTTCGAGCAGGGCCTGGCGACCGATTTCGCTACCATTGGCCCAGGTTTGGAAGAATTTCCCGGCGCCGGATTCATGTTGCGCCGCAATCTGGCGCAGGCGCGCCTCGGCGTGACACAGCATGGCCGTGCCGATGCCTTTGCGCCGCCAGTCCGGGCGCAGGAAACCGACCATGCCATAGGTGTACACGCCATCGTCCTGCCTATCCCACCAGACACGGTGATAGCCGATGACTTCGCCGTTCATCTCGGCAAAGAGCATGTCGGTCTGCGGGTCACAGCGGGTCAGGTGGCTGTAATTGCGGCGGATGTCGTCCAGCGTGTCACTACGCTCGACCTTATCGGCCTGTTTGCTGGCTTCAATGACGGCCAGCATTTTGGGGTAGTCGCCCTCCCCGGCAAACCCGCGAAAGGTCAGACCGGGGATTTTGGGCGCTTCGGACAACAGGGTTTTTTCATGTAAGGTCAACATAATTTTCTCTCTTTTTGAAATATTCCTCTCCCCTAAATTCGTTCTTTGAATTTGGGGGAGGGCTTCGCATGTTTTCAGCGAAGGTTGGGAGGGGTTAGAACGCAATAGGCTTCTCGAACACATCGACCGTGCGTTTGGCGTCTTCGGGCAAATGCAACGCGCCGGTAACCCGCTTCATTTCTTTCTGCGGCGGCGTTATTTTCCGCCAGCCGAGCGCTTCGCACAATTCATGTGCGCGCGGGGCGGGCAGGGCTGCAAAATGCGGGGCCGACCACTCGCTGACCGGCAGGCTGTCCAACGCCAGGCGGGCACGCGCCTCGCCCCATGAAAGCAGGGCGCTGCCGATACCGCGTCCCTCGTAGTCGGGGTGGACACAGCCCCACAGGAAGGGGCGTTCATTATCCAGCGATACCTGGATGAAGCCCACCAGGTACTCGCGCGGGTCGAAGACCAGGCGCACGTCCATGGCCGGGTTGAAGCGTGGCGATTGCCACTCGCGTTGCAAATCCTCGACGCGAAAAGCCGTCGGAGCGATTTGTCGCTGGTTGAGCAGGTACACCACCATGGGCAGGTCGTTCAGGGTAGCGCCATAGAAGGTATATCTGTCGGGTAAATATTTGGTTGGTGATTGGTAGTAAGGAGCCATTTCGGCCTCCGTAATTCTTGGTAAAAAAGGTTGTTTTCACAGGCCGTACTCCGCGCCAAACTGTTTCAGCCAGTCCTCGCGCAGCACGCCCATGTAAAGCACATCGGCGCGTTGTCCTTCGCGCAATATCATCTCGCGGGCGCGGCCTTCGTGCCGGAACCCGGCCTTTTCGTAAGACCTGATTCCGCGCGGGTTGTAATCGAACACATTCAGCGAAACCCGGTGCAGTCCCAACTCGGCAAAGGCGAAGCGTAAAACCAGTTTCATCGCCTCGGTGCCGTAGCCTTTACCCCGGCACTCGCGCTCGCCGATGCCGATGCCGACGAAGGAATCACCGTGCGGGGTCGCGTCGCTCAAATCGACAAACCCTATCAGCCTGTCGCCTTCCAGGGCGCGGATTCCGAACAACCACATTTCGGGCGGGTCCTTTTCCAACTCTTTTTCGAGCCACTCCTTCGTCCGCTTGGGCGAGAACAAATGCCCCGGCGCCAGGTCGAGCAGGCGGCCATACTCACTATCGTGCCACCAGCGCGAAAAATGCTCGGCATAAACTTCAGAACTTTCGGCGCTCAAGCGCACCAGTTTGCCACGAAAAATATCGTTATCCATAATTCACACTCCTTTCCGAGCGCAGCAGGCCAAAAACCAGGCTGTCCCAGCGGCGGCCATCACGCAAAATCACTTCGCGGCGGCGCACTTCTTCGCTGAAACCGAACATCTTCACAAACTCGATTGCGCGGATGTTGTACTCGGGCAGCCTGACCGCTAAACGATTCAGGTTCAACTCGTCGAAGGCCAGCCGCAAAAACAGTTGGAACGCATCTGCGCCGTAGCCTTTGTTCTGTTCCGAGGGGCCAATCGCCAGTTCGACATTCGCAATCTGCGAGGGCCACAAAATCCAGCAGATTTTGCCCCAGCCGATGAGACGCTCGTCCTCCAGCGGGCGGATGTGGAAATAGAACATCTCGTGCTTTTCGTCGATTTCCTTTTCCATTTTTTCCAGCCGCTTTTTGATTTGCTCGGCAGCCAGCGGCCTGGCCGGGGTTTCATCCAGCATCCGCATCAGGCTGGCCTCCTGCGACCATTCCGCCAGTGTTTCGGGGTCTTTTTCCAATTCGATTCTCGTAAGGCGGACGAGTTTACCGGTGTATAAAGAAGTTGTGATATCCATATGATTGCTCCTTGTTGGCCCCCCTCTGCTCCCCCCATTTTCGACGAAGTTCGTCGAAAATGGGGGGATGTCCCGGCAGGGACAGGGGGGTGAATAATAAAAAACGGCCAGGGTTTTCGCCCATGGCCGCCTTAGAAAAAGAAATAAAAAAGGCCACGGGCGGGTGCGCCGTGGCCGGTGTTTACGAGAAAACTTCGCGTAACCTACCTGGAAACAGGCGCACTCCGAGAATCAACAGCCACACCACCGCCCAAATCGACGGTGCGGACAGTATTTTTGATGTTGGTGTAGAACTGTGCCATGGGTCGTGCGCTCCTTTCGTAAGATTTTTTACAACGTTGGGTAGTTTATCACGCCTGTTTTTGATTCGTCAAGAGAATTAAGCAAAAATTAATTTTTCAGGTCCTACTCACCCACTGGGGCAATCAAACCCTCGAACATCGAGCGCATGATTTCTTCGGCCAGCCGTTGTTTGCCGGGGGTAAACAACTCCTCGTTCATATCGGTAAAGGTCAGCGGGGCAGGAAATTCCTGCCCGCCGTTGCCTTCCAACAAAACGGGCCAGGCTCGTATGGCTGCCTCAAGATAATCGGGCTGCAACGTCACCACCCAGCTACTTAAGTGTTTGTGCGGGGTCTGGGTGCCAATCATCAAAACGCCGTTAATCATCAGGTATTCGAGCAGACCCGGCGTTTCCAGGCCGGGTTGGATGAAGACGGTGCTGACCCGCTTCTGTAAAATCAGCACATCAGCGTAGGCGTTGTATTCACTTTCCTTGGCGTCGGCGGGAATTTCGATATAGGCCGGATACTCGAAGGGTGTAAAACGCCCAATCGGGCGGCACAGGCCGCAGTAAAAAGTGCGTCCGGTGCGAAAGATGTTTTGGATAACCGGCGATTCCGGGCTGTCCTTGCGCAGGATGGCCCCAACCTGGAAGAAATCCTCGGTCACCAGTGAGCCGATATAACCGGCCATAAACGCCTGATGTTCGATGCGAATCCCCTCCGCGCCCAGCACGCTTACATTACCGCCAGCCACGACATCAGGGATGTTGACCGCCAGGAATTGGGCCTGGGGCGCGGCAGCGGCCAGGCTGGCAATGCCAGGGTCGGGCGGCAGGGCAACCACAATTTTCAGGTTGGGCTCCAGCGCCAGTTCTTCCACCGAAAGGCTGTTGAGCACCTGAAAGCGCAAACCGGAGGCCTGGGCCAGTTGGTAAACAGCAGACTGGTAAGCCGTTGCCAGGTCTGCGTTCAAATCAGAGGGGATGAGCAGAATCGCCAGCGGCGGCGGCAGGGTGGGCGCCGGGCCAGCCGTCGGGGGCGGGGTCTGGGTCGGGACGGGGGAAGCATCCGGGGAGGTTTGTTCGGCTGGCGCGGCAGGGGCACAGGCAGCCAGCAGGAAAATAATCAAAACAACAAGAAAAAATTTACGCACAGTTATTTCTCCATAAGGAATAGATGATATTTTGTAAATGGATTGTCATTTCGAGCCGCCCGGCGGCGAGAAATCTTGTTCGAGGGGAAAGATTTCTCAGTCGCCGCAATGCGGCTCCATCGAAATGACAATCGATACAGTATTTTAACCGATAGGGATTTGGCAGTCCCAAAACTATTCCTTGACCCAATCGCCGCCTTCGACACGGGTTTCAACAAGCCGCTTCTTGTTGTTAAATTGCAGGCCGACTTCGATTTTCTGGTAGCACGTCCCGCCACCCATCAGCATTTTGCGGCAGTAGTAGCGGTCGCCGCCGTCTTCGTACTCGACGCTCAAATCGTTGTCGAGGTCAACCCGGCTTTCGATGATTTCGCCGCAACGATTGCATTTGACCCGAAAAGTGAAATAGCGTTTCTCAGGCGTTGAAGAAAACGCATTGATTAGTTTCTTGAAAAATCCCATCATTTACTCCTTCAAAATCGTTTCAATCGCATCCAGCTCTTCCTGGCTGAAAGACAGGTTCGCCAGCGCGCCCAGGTTTTGCTCCAACTGGGCCGGGCTGCTCGCGCCGACCAGCGCGGAGGTAACCTGCGGCTTGCGCAGCACCCAGGCAATCGCCATCTGGGACAGTTTTTGCCCGCGCTGCTGGGCCAACTCGTTCAATTTTTGGATTTTGCCCATATTGCGCTGGACATCCGCCGGGGTGAGCCAGACGCGCTCGGTTTTCGAGGCGCGGCTGCCAGTCGGGATTCCGCCCAAATAGCGGTCGGTCAACTGTCCCTGGGCCAGCGGCGAAAAGACGATGCAACCGATTCCCTGCTCGTCGAGCACATCCAGCAGGCCGTTCTCGACCCAACGGTCGAACATGTTATAGGATGGCTGGTGAATCAGGCAGGGCGTGCCCAACCCGCGCAGGATTTCGGCGGCGCGGCGGGTGTCTTCGGGTGAGTAGGACGAAATGCCGACGTAAAGCGCCTTGCCCTGGCGGACAGCCGTATCAAGCGCACCCATCGTCTCTTCGAGCGGGGTGTTCGGGTCGAAACGGTGGCTGTAGAAAATATCGACATAATCCAGCCCCATGCGTTTGAGCGACTGGTCGAGGCTGGCCAGCATGTATTTGCGCGAACCCCATTCGCCATAAGGGCCGGGCCACATGTCGTAACCGGCCTTGGTCGAGATGACCAGTTCATCGCGGAAGGGGGCGAAATCCTGCTTCATGAGTTTGCCAAAATTTTCTTCGGCAGAGCCGGGAGGCGGGCCGTAGTTGTTGGCCAGGTCGAAGTGGGTCACACCCAGGTCGAAGGCGCGGCGGGCAATGGCGCGGGCATTCTCTAAAGAATCGTGGCCGCCAAAGTTGTACCACATGCCCAGTGAAATGGCCGGAAGCAGCAATCCGCAACGCCCGGTGCGCTTGTAGGGCATCGACTGGTAACGGGTCTCACTTGAAGCGTAGATATTCATGGATTACCTTTCTTGAATGGGGCAAAGCCCTCGCCCAGGGCTTCATGGGCCGCGCCGACGACCATAAAGGCGCGCGGGTCGGCTTCCTGGACGATGGATTTGAGCATTTGCACTTCGGAACGGGTGACAACACAATACAAAATCGGACGCGAGATGCCGGTGTACGCGCCTGTGCCAGGGATGACCGTCAGGCCGCGGTTCAGGTCGCGCATAATCTGCTCGGTGACGGCTTGCGGCTCGCTGGTGACAATCAGGGCCGTGCGGACGGTTC
>Ga0208244_100293_pt1 | contig 55375 bp, 37 predicted proteins | sample SubbioCR12Aug_5A_FD_184828 | JGI IMG/M metagenome (GOLD analysis project Ga0208244, IMG submission 184828) | Serpentinite rock and fluid subsurface biosphere microbial communities from McLaughlin Reserve, California, USA - CR12Aug_5A (SPAdes) | ecosystem: Environmental > Terrestrial > Deep... | reverse complement strand
TTTTAATAAGTCATCAAGTAATTGCTCTTGTGATGCTCCTGTTAACTCTTGGAATAAGTTGCGGATTTCTTGTATTGTTTTCATTTGGCAAAGATAATATATTTGCTGATATATTTAGAACTTAGCTCATATTTCTTAATCATTTCAAAATTTTCAGCAAGAATAATTAAAGACTTTTCAATTTCTCGACCTTTTATTTTGAAAAGTTTCTCGACCGCCTTACTATTGGTAGCATCACAACCAATTCCCCAAATAGTATCAGTGGGATATAAAATTATACCTCCTGAGTTCAACACATCTATTACCTTAGAAAAATCAAAATCCATTTTTAAACGCAATGCTTAATTAGTAAATCGTATGTTTTTACTGCAAATTACGATACAAAAATAATCGCTAATTCATTACTATTGCAAAAATACAAATATTACAAGGAAAAAAAATCAATGAAATATTGTAGAATATTGATTTAGAGGAGAAAAACAAAACAAATGTTCAGCAAAAAAATTCACAGTTTAAATTATTTTTTTCTATTATACAGCTCCAAACTCTCAACAAGGAAATCTTCAGTTCTTTGAATCATTGACTCAATAGTAAAAGTTTGCCTTATATAATTGCTTGCTTCCTGAGATAATTTGATATAATGCTGATTGTTATTTATCACTCTCTCAATAGTTTCAGCAATTTCCATATGATTACCCGGCCTAATAAGGACCGCATACCTACCATTATCGGTTAATTCTAAAGCGCCATTTACGTTAGTCATTATAACCGGCTTACCATAAGCAAGAGCTTCCATTGCCGAACTTGCCATTCCTTCAAAATGAGAAGTAAGAATAAACAAGTCGCAGGCTTTTAAATACTCAGCAGTATTATCTTTATATCCAATAAAATGAACATGATCATCTACTTTTTTCTTTTTGGCATATTTTGTTAGCTCATCATACAAATAGCCATCCCCCAAAACAAGAAATACTATATCGTTTCTCTTTCTCTTAAGTAATGTAGCGGCATCAATAAGATCGTGATAAGATTTCTCCTTTACAAGATGCCCAATACTAAGAATTACTTTTTTTCCCGGAAATATAGCGGATAAGTCAATTGGAGATATTTCGTCATCTTTAATTATTCCGTTATAAACTACTCTAATAAAATCTCTATTTTTTATCCCATTGAAAAGATAAAAGTTTTTAATTGTTTTTGTATTTGTAATAATGCCATGAGCATACTTATTTGTTTGTGAAATATGCTTTTTGACATCATAAATTGGGATGGAACCACTTCTTACTATTACAATCGGTTTGGTGCTAAGCTTTGCAGCCAACCCAGATAAAAACAAATCTCTCCTTTTTGTAATAATGATATCAAATTTGTTTTTTCTGATAAAGTTTGCAACTTTTATTATAGTTATGAGGCTAAAATATTTATGATTTCTAAAGCCAAACGTATTTATCCCTTTTTCTGAAACTTTCTTCAATATTTCTGAATTATTCACACTGCCGACTACAACATCATGACCTTTCTTATTAAGACCAGATGCAGTATTCACAAGCCATTTTTCGGCTCCACCAAACTTGGTTTTTTCTGCGATATGAATAAAAAGAATTTTCATTTTAATTTCCTAAACCGAAACATTATATTCTCTTAATGCATCGTTTAAAGACGTTTTCAAATTAGTTGATTCTTTCCTTTTTCCAATAATCAAGGCACAAGGTACATTGTAGGTACCGGCAGGAAACTGTTTGGGTATTGTTCCCGGAATTACAACAGATCTTTCCGGAACATAACCGTTATACTCAACAACTTCCTTCCCGCTTACATCTATTATTTTTGTTGATGCAGTAATGACAACATTTGCTCCAAGCACAGCTTCCTTCATTACTTTAATTCCTTCAACAATTATACATCTTGAGCCGATAAAACAATTATCTTCTATAATAACAGGAGATGCTTGTACCGGCTCTAAAACACCACCAATACCAACACCACCGCTTAAATGAACCCCTTTCCCTATTTGAGCACAACTACCTACGGTTGCCCAGGTATCAACCATTGTGCCTTCACCTACATAAGCTCCAATATTAACGTAGCTTGGCATCATTATAACATCTTTTGCCAAAAAAGCTCCATAACGAGCAACGGCGTGAGGTACAACCCTAACCCCAAGCTCTTTGTATCCTTTTTTAAGAGGAATCTTATCATGAAATTCAAAGGGGCCTGCTTCAATTACTTCCATTTTTCTGGTTGGGAAATAAAGAATTACTGCTTTCTTTACCCATTCGTTTACCTTCCAACCATCAATAAAAGGTTCGGCAACCCTAAGTTCTCCCTTATCAAGATATTCTATCACTTCATTAATAGCATCAACAACTTCGGGGAGCTTAAGAGATTCTCGGTTTTCCCAAGCGCTCTCGATTATTTCTTTAATTTTTTCTGTTTCAAACATATCTATCACAATTCTATATGCAAATTTAATGTAATAAATAAAGCAATTGTCAAAGTTTTAACTTGATTTCGTAATTTTGCGCCCATGTCCAATTCTGTAAACATAAAAAACAAAAAAGCGTCATTCGAATTTTTCTTATTGGAGAAATTCACCTCAGGCATTGTGCTTACCGGAACTGAGATTAAATCAATCAGAAAGGGAAAAGTAAGCATAAACGAAGCCTATTGCAGCTTTATTGACGGTGAGCTTTTCATAATTAACATGCACATTGCTGAATATGAATATGGTACATACAATAATCACGAACCCAAAAGAAATAGGAAGCTTCTACTTAACAAAAGAGAATTAAGAAAATTAAAATCAAAGCTTGACGAGAAGGGATTAACTCTTGTGCCGACGTTTCTGTATATAAATGCCAAAGGTTTTGCCAAGGTTGAAATTGCACTTGCAAAAGGGAAAAAACTATATGACAAAAGAGAAACACTAAAGCAGAAAGATACACAAAGAGAAATGGATAGAGACAGCTAAAACTTTAGATATTTTCTTCAATATTTGTTTTCCAGTATTCATCATCTTCATCCAAATCAAACTCTTCTTCAATTTCCCATTGATATTTTGCTCTTTGCGGACCTTCATTCCTGAAGAAAAAAGCCAGTAGAATTCCGGCAACCAACCCTGATAAATGGCCTTCCCAACTCATTCGTTCTTCCAAAGGGAAAATACCCCAAATAATACTTCCATACAAAAATGTGACAATCAAAGACACAGCCATTAAAGACGTATGCTTACGTAATATTCCGCTAACAAAAAGGAAAGCAGCTAGAAAATAAATTAATCCACTCGCGCCAATATGAAATGACTCTCGCCCAATTACCCAGAGCCAAAATCCCAAAGTAATCCATCCTATGCTTATTACCTTTAGCCAAATCTCTTTATAAAAATAGCAAAGCATACTACCTAAGACTATAACAGGTATAGTATTAGATATCAAATGTTTGTAATCGCCATGAATTAGCGGTGATAATAGTATTCCTTTTAATCCGGACAAACTTTGGGGATATATTCCAAATTCAACAAAAGAAATATCAAATATTACTTCAACTAGCTTCACTGCCCATATGATTAAAACAAAAATCAATGGAAATAATACAGCTTTGTAGAAGTCGGCAATATTAGGTTTATGTTTTTTTTGCATTTAATTCATTTCGAATTCGTTGGTAATTAATTACTTTTGCATATTGCTAATTCCTTATTCAAATTCAAATACAAAAATAATGAAATCGTTCTCAAAAATTGCTTCAGCAATAATAATATCTGTTTTATTAATTATTACTTCACTAAATATTTCTGCTCAGAGTTCAAACCAACAGTTGGAAAAATTTGTCAGAGCCTTGCAAGTTATACAGTTTGCTTATATCGAACCTGTTGATGAAGTAGATTTAATTGAAAATGCAATAAAAGGGATTCTTAAAGAGCTAGACCCCCACTCGGCCTATTTGTCAGCAGAAGAGCTTAAAAAAGCCAATGAACCATTACTTGGTAGCTTTGATGGAATTGGTGTTCAGTTTAACATTATAAACGACACAATTATTGTGGTATCTCCTATACCTGACGGGCCTTCAGAAAAAGTAGGCATAATGCCGGGCGATAAAATTGTATCAATTGACAATGAGAATGCAACAGGAAGCAAAATTAATAATGAGTTCGTACTAGATAAACTTAGAGGAGAAAAAGGCACAAAAGTTAATGTTGAGATATATAGAAAAGGTAGTTCAAAATTGCTGGGCTTCACAATTACAAGAGATAAAATTCCAATAAATTCTCTTGATGCTGCATTTATGGCTTCAAAAGATATTGGATATATAAAGCTTAACAGGTTTTCAAGAACAACAATGAAAGAATTCCAGGATGCTGCAGATAAACTAAAAGCACAAGGAATGAAGCATTTAATACTTGATCTTAACTTCAATTCAGGGGGTTATCTTGATGTTTCAATTGATTTAGCCGACCAATTCCTAGATAGAGACAAACTGATTGTTTACACTGAAGGCAATGCTTCTCCGAGGCAGAACTTTAGATCTACATGGAGAGGATCTTTCAAGACAGGAAAATTAGTAGTTTTAATAAATGAAGGAAGTGCCTCTGCAAGTGAAATTCTTGCCGGAGCAGTTCAGGATTGGGACAGAGCACTAATTGTTGGAAGGAGAAGCTTTGGTAAAGGATTAGTTCAAAGGCCGTTTGACTTACCTGATGGTTCAGCTATCAGGCTTACAACAGCTCAGTATCATACTCCAACCGGAAGAAGTATTCAAAAGCCATACGACGAAGGAACCGACAAGTATTACAAAGATTTATCTGAAAGATTGGAAAAAGGAGAATTAGTTGACCCTTCAAAAATATCATTTCCTGATTCTCTTAAATTTATTACACCCGGAAAAAGGGTTGTGTATGGTGGAGGTGGCATTATGCCAGATATCTTCGTACCACTTGATACAAATAGAGTTTCAGAATATTATTCAGCACTACTAAGAAAAGGCGTTCTCAACTCATTCTCAATTGAATATGTAAATGAAAATAGAAAAACTCTTTTAGCTACCTATCCAAATCTTGAAAATTTTATTAAAGACTTTGAGCTAAATGAAGATTTAATATCAAAATTTGAAAAATATGCTTTCGATAAAGGCATTGAAAAGAAGAATAATGAAGAAGGCTCTTCAGATATTCATTTAAGAAATCAGCTAAAAGCCCTTATTGCCAGAAGCTTATGGAATTTTGAAGCATATATACAAATAAGTATGCAAACTGATAATGCTTTCTTAAAAGCATTGGAAATAATTCAAGACGATACGTTTGACAAGTTGAAGATTATTTATTAGTCTTTCGGCTATTTATTAATTCCGAAAGACTACTTAAAACAACCTTTTCTGTATTCTTAAGCCTAGTGTGTGATTGATGTCCGCGAGAGATAAGGACAACATCAATTTCTAATTTATTTGCAATCTCATAATCATGCAGAGTATCACCAATTATTATTGCTTTTGTCTTGCTAATATTCTGTTTTTCAATAAGTTCTCCGAATAAATGAAATTTCCCATGAGCATAGTCATCACTTATGCCGCAAACTTCATCGAAAAAATCATAAATCCCTCTATTTAAAACACTTTGAATAAGGGCATTCTTCTCCATAGCTGAAACAATATACTGACGAAACCCCTTTTTCTGAAAATATCCGAGTGTTTCAATTACATCCTCAAACAAATTTGCCTGAGGCAGTAGCATCTTGTATTCTTCAATAAATTCGATAGCAGGGATTTCAAAAGGTTCTTTTTCAAAGTCGAACCCAATTCTACTGTAATAATCTTTTACAGGAAAATCAAAAACCTCTCTGTATTTTTCTTTACATAGCATTTGAATATCCCTTTTTTCCAAAAGCATATTCATAGCTTGTATGCATATATCAGTATCATCAAGCAATGTCCCATTCCAATCCCACAAAACAATATTTTTACTTTCAAGCATCTTTTTACATTTAATAAAACATGTCAAAAATCGCAAATAAATTTAATTTTGCAAAAATCATTATCATGAGTATAACACTTTTTATTATTTTACTTACTGCTCTAACTTCAATAATAGCATTTAATAATTCGAGCATTTTCAATCAATTAAAGTTTAATGCCTTTATGATTTATGAAAGGAAGCAGTGGTATCGCCTCTTTTCATATTCATTGCTTCATGCAGACTGGGGGCATTTGTTTGTAAACATGTTTGTTTTATATTCATTTGGATCTTTAGTAGAAGACCTACTTCCAATTTTTTTCGGTAATAAAGCGAAAATGATTTTTATAATACTTTACGCAGGTGGAGTATCTATTTCAACGCTTTATTCATTATTTAAGCATAAGCACAATCACTATTATAACGCTGTTGGGGCAAGTGGAGCTGTTTCTGCTGTTCTGTTTTCAAGTATAATAATGCATCCTGAAGGTGAAATTTTCTTTTTCTTCATTCCGGTTCCAATACCTGCATATATTTTTGGATTAATATATTTAGCATATTCAGCATACATGGCAAAAAGAGCAAAAGACAACATTGGTCATGATGCACATTTTTGGGGAGCTGTATTCGGAATTGCATATACTATTGCAATAAGACCAGAATTTGCAAATGAATTTCTTAATACTGTTATTGGTGTTTAAGTTTAATAGTTGAAAAATAAAGGCTGAATAATGATAGAAAGCATTAATCATAATGGAAATCTAATTAATGATAAAACAAATATTTTATCATTGAGCAATAGATTATTCCGTTATGGCGATGGAGTTTTTGAAAGCATAAGGATTGCTGACGGAAAAATAATCAATTCTGAATCACATTTTAACCGCCTTGTTAAGAGCTTGGAAGTACTAAAGATTATTTCCCCGAAATATTTTAATCAAGAATACTTTGAGAAAGAAATTCTAAAACTTGTAAAACAAAATAATCACATTGTTTCAGCTCGAGTAAGATTTTCTGCCTTTAGAGCTGATGGAGGATTTTATTTACCTGAAAACAACAATCTTGAATTTATAATTGAGAGTATCTGCCTTGACAATAAAAGTTTTCAATTGAATAAAACCGGACTTAATTTGGGTTTATATTCAGAAATCACAAAAACTCAAAACCTTTTAAGTCCGCTAAAAACTTGTAATTCCCTCATTTACATTATGGCATCGTTGTATGCAAAGGAAAATAATTTTGACGATTGCCTAATATTAAATGACAAAAAGCAGATTATTGAAGCAACTTCTTCAAATGTATTTATTGTTTACAAAAATGAAATATTCACTCCAGATATTACGGATGGATGTGTTGATGGGACAATGCGAAAACTAATAATAGAAATCGCAAAAGAAAATAAACTGAATATTAATTACAAGCCATTATTAATCCAAGACCTTTGCAAAGCCGATGAAGTGTTTCTTACAAGCGCTATTTCAGGTATTAAATGGGTGTTTAAGCTAAATGACAAAAATTATCACAGTAAAACATCTGATTTTCTGTTAAAAAAACTTAACGCTAAATGTAGCCTTTAGTGACCATTATTTTTTATAATACTCTCAAATAGCTACGGGATTAATAAACTTGAGTGTTTTCCCCATTTCAAATTGAAAATTGCAATAAATAAATCGCTATCGCAAGCAACTTTAAGGCAGAAATACTGATTGTTTTTTTTATACATTTACTGACTAAAACAAAAAATCTTTCTAAAATTATTTTAGTTATGAGATTTATAAAATTGCGTTTAAACATCCAACAGAAGATTCAAGTTCTTGTGTTGCTTACAACATTGATAGTATTTGCAGTAACAATTGCATACATTAGTTGGCGATCTCACGAAACATCATTGCTTGAATCAAAAAGCCTGATAGATGTTAATTCCTCAAAATCGGCTCAGGAAATTGAAAAGATACTAAATAAAGATTTTGCTGTAATCAGAACTCTGGCGCAAGCATTTGTTGTTCATAAAAATATGGAAGTTGATGAATGGAAAGCTTTGTTTAATGAAATATATTATGAAGTATTTTCAAGCAATCCTCATTTTCACTCTTTATGGGATAGTTGGGAGTTTTCATATTACAATCCGGAATGGACTTTACCCCATGGGAGGCATTTATCATATTTTCACAGAAAAGACGGAAAGATAGCATATGAAGAGCTGGTAAGGAGTCTTGAAGGTGATCCGGCATTATATGGAGCGGCAAAAAAAGCAGGAAAAGAAACAATTTGGGAACCATATCTTGACAGGATTGCGACAGAAGGGATTACAGCTCATTTAATGACCACTATGACTGTTCCAATGTTTGTTGATAATAAATACATCGGACTTGTTGGCCTCGATATAACTTTAAAAAGCCTTCAGGATATAATTTATCAAGTTCATCCTTATGAAGAAAGCTACGCATTTATAGTTTCTAATAAAGGAATGTGCGTGGCTCATCCTTTAACAAATTACCTCGAACAGCCGATTTCAAGCTTTATGCCTGATGATGTTATTGAACAAAAAATTATTGAAAGGATTCAGAAAGGCGAAGTATTCAGCTATATGAGTAAAAAGGAGCATGAAGAAAAATACTACTATTCCTATACTCCTATTTATATTGGACAAACTGATACGCCATGGTCAATTTGTATAGCCGTTCCATATAGTCAGATCAGAGAAGCTGCATTAAACAATCTTATCATTTCCATTATTATCGGGATAATTGGAATTATTATTATCTCTGTAATAATTAGCTTAATTTCAACAAGTATATCTAAGCCAATAAAGAAAACAACAGAGCTGATGAAAAGAATAGCTCTTGGTCAGCTTGATGAATCAATGTTATTAAACATTCAAACAGGAGATGAAATTGAAGAGATGAGCAAAGCTTTCAATACATCTATTGCAGGATTCATCAACAAAACAGAATTTGCTTCAAACATTGGTCGCGGAAATATGGACTCTGAAATCAAGTTGCTTAGTGAAGACGATAAACTGGGGCAAGCATTACTTGAGATGCAAAATCATTTAAAACATGCCAGAGAAGAAGAGCAGCTTAGAAAAGTTGAAGAAGATAAGAGAAACTGGATTACTCAAGGCCTGGCAAAATTCAGCGATATTCTGCGTCTGGAACATGGTAATATTGAGAAACTTTCTTTCATCATAATTCAGAACCTTGTAAATTATCTCAATGCAAATCAAGGAGGGTTATTTGTTCTTGAAGACTCCGATGAGGAAGATATTTATTTGGAAATGAAAGCTTGCTATGCTTATGACAGACAAAAATTCATAGATACTAAAATAAAAATTGGAGAAGGATTGGTTGGAGCATGTTATTTGGAGAAAAAGCCGATTTATCTGACTCAAATACCTGATACTTATACCAAAATTGCCTCTGGACTTGGCGAAGACAATCCAAATTCATTATTGATTGTTCCATTAAAGTCTAATGATGATATTAACGGTGTAATTGAAATTGCTTCATTCAATAAATTTGAGGATTATCAGATAGAATTCGTTGAAAAAGTATCTGAGAGTATTGCTTCGACTATAGCAAATGCTAAGATTGCTGCACGCACTGCACAGCTGCTTGAACAATCTCAGCAACAGGCTGAAGAGATGAAAGCACAAGAAGAAGAAATGAGGCAGAATATGGAAGAGCTGGCTGCGACACAAGAAGAAATGGCTCGTAAAACAAGTGAAACAGAAGGTATTATAAAAGCACTTGAAGCCTCAAGCTATACTTTGGAATACGACAATCATGGTTATATTCAAAACATTTCAGATTCTTATTGCAGCTTTTTAGGAGTATCTAAACACGATTGCATTGGCAAACATCATTCTTATAAGGTTGAATTTACTGAGGATCAGAAGAAAGAATATGACCAATTCTGGGAAGATTTAAGAAATGGTAGGATTAGAAAACAAAAAATCAAAGTGAATATAGACGGAAAAATCTTCCATCTTGTTGAAACCTATGCTCCTATTACAGATAGCTTCGGTAGTGTTATTAAGATATTCAAGATAGCAAATGACATTACTGACAGTACTATTGCACTTAAGAAAATGAATAAAGAGTACTCTTCAACAAATTCTAAGTTGAATTTATGCATTAAGGAAAAAGAAAAACTTATTGCTGAATTAAACAAGTTTAAAAAGAGTTAACGATCTGCAAATCTGACAATAACGTTATGCAAAATATATTTGCATAAACATTTTCTAAATCATTTTCCGGCAATTATATATATGCAAAAAAAACTTTTGTATATTCGTAGCTGTACTTTAACAGATTTTCCACTTATATATGTCGCCGGTTATGAACCTAAATATTAAGCAAAAGATTCAGCTATACATAATCCTATCTACAGTTTTAGTTTTCGTATTCACTTTAGGATATATAAGTATAAATTCACGGAATAGAGATATAATTGAGGCAAAAAGAATTATAAACCTTCAGGCAGAAAGCACTTCCAATTTATTGCAAGACAGGATTAATACAGATATTAATGTTGCAAGAAATATCAGAAATAGTTTTTTAAGCTGGCATAAATACCCAAGAGGACTCAGAGACTCTATGTATTTGGAAATGCAAAAAGATATTCTAATTGCAAATCCCGAATATATATCTATAGCTACATCTTGGGAGTATTTTCATGTTGACACAGCATGGCAAAAGCCATTCGGGAGAATTCTTTGGGGTTGGTACAGAGAAAATGGAACCATAAAGGAATTAAAAGTAGAACGACATCTCGAAGGTGATGATGTAAACAGCACATATTACAGACTTAAAACCGGTAAATTTGAATTGTTTAATAATCCCGAACCATATTCGTATACAGGGAGAAAAGAAGATGCTATTCTCTCTACAAACATATCTATTCCTTTGCTCAAAGACAATCAATTTATTGGCCTTGTAGGAATAGATGTTGACCAGTCAAGATTTCAGAATATTATTCTTCAGATTTCTCCTTTTGAAAGAAGCTATGCTTTTGTTTTATCAAACAATCTGATATTTGTAGCTCATCCCAATTCTTCAATTCTTGGGAAATTTATGGGTGATGAAGCAGCCGAGTTGTTAAAGATTGAAGGAATTGAAGAAAAAATAAAATCCGGCAAAGCATTCTCTGATATAATTTTTGATAATTATACAAACGCCAAAAGCTATATTAGCTTTTCCCCAATAGCTATGGACGGTATTAATACCAACTGGACAGTTGGTATTAGCGTACCTATTGAAGTTATTTCCAAAGAAGCAAACAATGACCTATATGTGGCTATAATTATTGGTTTTCTTGGGATAGTTTTTATTAGCCTAATTACTTGGTTTATTTCTAAAAGAATTACTATTCCAGTAAAAAAGATAACGTCAATTCTATTAGATATTGCAAAAGGGAAAATAAACACCAACATGCACTTCGACCTAAAAACAGGTGATGAGTTTGAATTAATGGGAAAAGCTTTAAATACATCTATTGATGGACTATCGGAAAAAACAGAATTTTCTAAAAATATTGGATCAGGAAATCTAAAAACTGACTTGAATTTGTTAAGCGATGAGGATATTTTAGGAAAATCATTACTCGATATGCGCAATAACCTTCTAAAAGCAAAAGAAGAAGAAGAAATAAGGAAAATAGAAGATAGTAAAAGAAATTGGGCAACAGAAGGTTATGCAAAATTTGGAGATATTCTAAGACTAGATAATGACAATATGGATTCTTTGTCATTTAAAGTATTGCAAAATCTTGTTGAATATGTTGGGGCGAATCAAGGTGGACTTTTCGTTATTAATGAAGATGATAACGGTAATACTTTTCTTGAAATGTCTGCTTGTTTCGCATACGACAGACAAAAATTCATGGAGAAAAGGATTGAAATTGGAGAAGGGCTTATTGGGTCGTGTCACAAAGAGGGTAAAACAATCTATCTTACAGAAATTCCGGAAACATATATTAAGATTTCCTCAGGATTAGGTAATGAAAATCCTAAATCGTTATTACTTGTGCCATTAAAAGTGAACGATCAGATTTTTGGCATCATAGAGTTAGCATCCTTTAATAAGTTCGAAAAACACAAGATTGAATTCGTTGAGAAAATTGGCGAAAGTATAGCCTCAACAATATCTAACATAAAAATTAGCATCAGAACCAATGAGCTTTTAAAAAAGTCTCGTCAACAGGCTGAAGAGATGAAGGCACAAGAGGAAGAAATGAGGCAAAATATGGAAGAGCTAGCTGCTACTCAGGAGGAAATGGCTCGTAAAACAAGTGAAACTGAAGGCATAATTAACGCACTCGACACATCTAGCTTTATCCTTGAATATGACCTCAAGGGCTATGTGACAAATATTTCAGATTCATATTGCAGATTTTTAGGAATTTCCAGAAATGATGCAATTGGCAAACACCATGCATATAGAGTTGAATTTACGAATGAACAAAAGAAAGAATACACAAAATTCTGGGATGACTTGAAAAATGGGAAAATAAGGAAAGAGCACACTAAATTAATTGTTGAAGGCAAGGTACATCATTTAATGGAAACATATGCACCTATTTTCGATACTAAAGGAGAAGTTGTAAAAATATTTAAGATTGCAAATGATGTTACTGAAAGTAAAACAGCTTATGAAACATTTTCGAAAGAAAATGAAGAATTAATTAATACAGTAATTGAATACAAAAAACAAATAGAGCTTCTGAAAAAAGAAAATCAAAAATTAGCTGATAACCTGAAAAAAAACAAATAAGATGAAGATTCTTACAAGCATTTTACTAACAATTATAATTACAACAAGCATAATTGCCCAGCCAACACAGGAAGATGTTTATAAAGCAAGAGCTGAGTTCAGAAAGGGAGTTCAAAAAGGAGTTGAACATGACTTTCAGGGAGCGCTTTTGCATTTTAATGAAGCTATTAAATCCAATCCAATTTATGCTGAGGCTTTTCTATATAGAGGATTAGCATTTAATGAAACTGGAGAATTTGATGCTGCAGCTAAAGATTTTACAATTTGCATTGAACTCGACCCTAAATTCTCCGACCAAGCTCATTTCTTTAGAGGTGTTGCTAAAGTAGGATTAGGGAATTATAATGGAGCTATTCAGGATTACACCACTGCTATACAGTTAAATCCTGATTTCATAGCATTCTTTAGAAGAGGACAAGCAAATATGTTTTTAGAAGAATACGCAAGAGCTTTGCAGGATTTTGAAATTGCACTGCGACTAAACCCCGCTTTATCTGAAGGCTATTTATACAGAGGCATGGCATTATATCATCTTGGACTACATCCGGAAGCATTAAAAGATTTAAGAAGAGCTTCAACAGATATGAAAACTAATGCTGACGCGTATTATTATACTGCACTTGCAAGATTAGAAGTAAAAGATTTTTATGCAGCTGTTTTGGACTTAGATAAGGCGATTGAACTTAATCCAAACATGACTCAGGCATATAGTGCCAGAGCTAAAGCGTATACAGGAATTGGAAATAATGCCAAGGCAAGGGAAGATATTGAAAAGGCCAAAACACTTGCTCACCAAGAAGGAGAAATTATTATAACGCATCAGGAAACATCCATTACGAAAAAAGATGATGTTTTTACAGATGAGGAAAAAACTCTGCCAGATTTTGCTTCTCTATTCAGAAGCAGAGAAAAAACAGAAGCTGAAGCTGAAAAAAAGTCTGAAGAAACGAAAGTTATTGAGTTATCAAAAGTTTCAGAACCTGTAAAACCACCTACTGAAACTTCCAATCAAGAACCAGAAAAAACCGAAAAAGTTGAAGCTAAACCAGTTTCTGAAGTAAAAATCGAAGAAGCAGTCCCTGTCGTTCTAACTTTAGACAATTCAGAGTCAGGATTTTACAACAAGAAACTAAATAAAATTTCACCAAAAGGATTTGGTGTTCAGATAGCAAGCTACACTAATACAGACAATTTATTATCGCTTGCATCAGCTTACGAAAGTCAGTTTAATACTAGTGTCTTTATTCAAATTTCAATTGTGAATGGCAGAAGAATCTATAGAATGATGGCTGGCGAATTTTCGAATAGAATAAATGCAGAACAATTCAGAGATGAATTGCGTTCAGGAGATTTCCCAGACTGCTTTTTGGTGGTTTATGATAGAATGAACTAAAATATTTTCAGAATTTGCATTCCGCTAACGTTTGCGTAACTTTTTGTTATCAATAATCGATAAAAAAAGATTAAATTTGCAAATCTTTAAGCCGTAAGCAACGAATTATATTATCCACAATATTTGCATATACTTTAATCAACACAATGGGTGAAATATGGGCTATATAAAATTTGACAAAACTCAACTTATCAACTTGGAATACTCTCTGAATAAAGAACTTATCAGAAGTAACAGGGCCGGGTCGTTTTCAAGCACAACCATTATTGGCTGTAATACCCGCAAATACCATGGATTATTAATTTGCCCTCAACCGCAGCTTGATGGTGAAAATCACGTTTTATTATCAAAAATTGATGAAACTGTTATTCAAAGAGAGGCTGAATTTAACATAGGAATAAATAAATACACCGGAGCTTTTAGTCCAAAAGGGCACAAATACATTAGGGATTTTTCAAGTGATATTATTCCAAAAATTACGTTCAGAGTTGGTGGAGTTATCTTAACAAAAGAAATGATGATGGTAAAACATCAAGAAAGGGTTATGATTAAATACACACTTGTAGAAGCTCAATCTCCAACAAAATTAAGAATCAAACCGTTTTTGGCTTTTAGAAACATACACATCTTAAGCAAACAGAATATTGACTTAAATACAAAATATGAAGCAGTTCCAAACGGAATTATGGTAAAAATGTATGAGGGATATTCTCCACTTTTTATTCAACTCTCTAAAAAAGGCGGCGAATATGTGCATGTTCCGGATTGGTATAAAAACATTGAATATATACAAGAACAGAATCGTGGTTACGACTTCCAAGAAGATCTTTATGTTCCCGGATTTTTTGAAATAGATATAAAAAAAGGGGAAAGTATCATTTTTTCGGCTGCTACAAAAGAAATTAAGCCTCTCAGCTTAGCTAAAGAATATGAAAAAGAAGTGGAAGCAAGAATTCCAAGGAATAACTTCCATAACTGCCTGGTTAATTCTGCTGAACAGTTTATTTCTAAAAATAATGGAAGTATTGATATTATAGCCGGATTCCCATGGTATGGAAGAGTTGGGCGATTTACATTTATTTCTTTACCCGGGCTTACTCTTTCGATTGACAAACAAAAAGATTTTGTTGAAGTTATTGATTCTATGATTAAAGAAATGAGAGGTCCTCTTTTTTCTGAAACCGGTAAGAATCAATTCACCACATACAATTCGGTGGATACTTCTTTATGGTTTATTTGGGCATTGCAGCAATATGAAAAACATGGTGGTAAAAAGGCAGAAATTTGGACAAAATACGGCAAAGTAATTAAATCAATTTTAGATGGTTATTCGGGCAATCATATTCCTGGAATTGCCATTGATGAAAATGGAATGATATATACATCAAAAGAGATGTCTGGTTATACCTGGATGAATTGTCAAACTGAAGGAATTTGCGTTACTCCGAGATACGGCTATGTAGTTGAGTTAAATGCACTATGGTATAATGCTATATGCTTTGCAATCGAATTGGCAAAGACTGCCAATGAATCGGAGTTTGTGCAAAAATGGTCAGAAACTACAAAGAAAATATCCTCAGCTTTCAAAAATGTTTTTTGGGTAAATTCTCAAAATTGTTTGGCGGATTTTGTAGCTGACGGAACCCAGAATACTGATATTAGACCTAATCAAGTTATTGCAGCATCTGTTCATTTCAGCCCAATAGATGATGCCACAAAGCAGAAAGTGATAGATGTTTGTTACAAACAATTGCTTACACCAAGAGGTCTAAGAACACTATCGCCTAAAGACCCCAAGTTTAGGGGGATATGCAAAGGAAATGCAATCGAGAGAAGTTGTTCTATGCACCAAGGAACTGTTTGGCCTTGGCTTTTGGAGCACTTTACTCAAGGATATTTTAATTTGTATAAAGAATCTGCATTACAATTAATTGAACCATTATATAATGGGTTTGAAGAAACAATTAATGAAAGAGGAATTGGAACAATGTCGGAAATTCATGAAGGAGACCCACCTCATAATGCATGTGGGGCAATTTCATTTGCGCCTAGTGTAGCAGCTTTGCTAAGGGTAAATGATATGATTGAATCTTTTAAAAGAAAGTCGAAAAGGAAAGCAACATCAAATAAAAAAGATAAGTAGTATGAAAGTATTAATGTTTGGATGGGAATTCCCCCCACATATCTCCGGAGGACTTGGAACTGCTTGTTATGGGCTTACAAAAGCACTTAACAAATGTGATGTTGAAATTATTTTTGTAGTTCCCAAGGCTTATGGAGACGAAAACCCCGGAAGCATAAGGCTTGTAAATGCCAGCGATATTGAAGTTAATGTTAGCAATGAGCTTTATAAAGAACATTGGAACAAAACTTCTTTCCTTGAAATTGATTCAACCTTGATGCCATACACAACTGAGGAAGAGTATTTTGAAATTGTTGAAAAGTTTTCAGCAACAAAACATAGTATAGTTGAGAAACAAAATTTCAAATCTCAAAAATTTGAATTTTCAGGTGGTTATGGAAAAAACTTAATTGAAGAAGTTAAAAGATATGCACTAATTGCTGCAACAGTTGCTTCTCAACATGATTTTGACATTATCCATTCGCACGATTGGCTTACATATTATGCTGGTATAGAAGCAAAAAGAATAAGCGGAAAGCCTCTTGTTGTGCATATGCATGCTACAGAGTTTGACAGATCTGGAGAAAATGTTAACCAAATTGTTTATGACATTGAAAAGGCGGGAATGCACGCTGCTGATAAGGTAATTGCAGTAAGTAATCTGACCAGAAACATCGTAATTAGTCGTTATGGCGTTGACCCTGACAGAGTTGTAACTGTTCATAACGGTGTTGAGCCAAATGAAGATAATGCTTACATTGATAGCAAGAAAAATGTAAAAGAAAAGATTGTGACTTTCTTGGGAAGGATTACTTACCAGAAAGGACCTGAATATTTTGTGGAAGCAGCAAAAAAAGTTTTGCAGAAAGATAAAAATGTGAGGTTTGTAATGGCAGGCAGTGGTGATTTACTTCCAAAAATGATTAGAAGGGTAGCTAAATTAGGAATTGCGGATAAGTTTCATTTTACAGGATTCTTAAAAGGTGATGATGTAGATAAAATGTTTGGCATGAGCGATGTTTATGTAATGCCTTCTGTATCTGAACCCTTTGGGATTTCTCCTCTAGAGGCTATGAGAAGCAACGTGCCGGTAATTATTTCTAAACAATCTGGCGTTGCTGAAGTATTAAAACATGCAATTAAAGTAGATTTTTGGGACATAGACGCTATGGCTGATGCTATCTACGGGCTTTTACATTATTCTTCTTTGCCAAATATGTTTAAACATTTCGGGAAAGAAGAAGTAGATAATATTAAATGGGACCAGGCTGGATTCAAGGTTAAAGAGGTTTATCTGGAAACCATTAATAAAAAATAATTAGTTTAGAAACATTGTTGAAATAATATACTAAAGACATGAGATCTATTTGCCTTTATTTCCAAGTTCATCAACCATTCAGATTAAGAACATATCGTTTTTTTGATATAGGGAATAATCATGACTATTTTGATGATTACGCTAACAGATTTATTATGCAACAAATAGCAGAGAAATGTTATTTGCCGGCTAATAAAGTATTAATGGAAAATATCAGAAAACATGGTGAAAAATTCAAAGTAAGCTTTAGCATTAGCGGTACAGCTTTGGAACAATTTGAAATGTATGCACCAAAAGTTATTGAAAGCTTTCAAAAACTTGCAAAAACAGGATGCGTTGAATTTCTGTCTGAAACATATTATCACTCTCTTGTGTCATTAAAAAACAAGAATGAGTTTACAACTCAGGTGAAAATGCATGCAGCCAAAATTAAAGAGCTGTTTGGACATAAACCTAAAGTTTTCAGAAACACTGAGCTTATTTATTCTGATGAAATAGGCAATATGGTTTATGATATGGGTTATAAAACAATGATAACTGAGGGCGCTAAGCACATTCTTGGATGGAAAAGTCCTAACTTTTTGTATTGTAGTGCTGTTAACCCAAAGCTAAAATTGTTACTCAAAAACTTTCAATTGTCAGATGATATCGCATTCCGTTTTTCAGAAAGAAGATGGTCTGAATATCCTCTCACCGCGGAAAAATACGCAGGATGGCTTAATGCTTTAGGTCCAAAGGCGGAGGTGGTAAACTTGTTTATGGATTATGAAACTTTCGGAGAGCATCAGTGGGCAGAAACAGGCATTTTTGATTTCCTTAAAGCTTTGCCGAATGCAGTTTTAGCATCAACCGATTTTAAATTTAAAACTTTATCTGAGGTGTCAGAATCGCTTCAACCTGTTGCTCCCTTAAATGTCCCCTACCCTATTTCATGGGCAGATGAGGAGAGAGACCTTACAGCATGGTTAGGGAATGAACTTCAAGATGAAGCATTTAATAAAATATATGGTCTTGAAGAAAAAGTAAGAAAATGCAAAAACGAAGACATTCTTAGATTGTGGAGATTTCTTCAGGTGAGTGACAACTTCTATTACATGTGTACAAAATGGTTTTCTGATGGTGAAGTACATAAATATTTTAATCCCTATAACTCACCATACGAAGCATTTATTAATTACATGAATGTACTTTCTGATTTCGCAATTAAAGTAGATGAAAACTGCATCAAAATAATTCAAACAGCAGTAACTGAAAAACCCTTGAAAACTAATGCAGTGAAAAAACCTGCTGCTAAGAAACCTGCTGCTAAGAAACCAGTAGTCAAGAAAACTGCAGTCAAGAAAACTGTTACTAAGAAAACTTCTGTAAAGAAGTAAAGAGTTGCAAATTGCTTTTTATGTAATGAGCACTTTTGGACTTATGACTCAAATTTTATAAACAAACAAAAACATTTAACTATGTCGGAGAATTTATTAAAACCTGATTATGTATTTGAAGTAAGCTGGGAAGTTTGCAACAAGATTGGTGGAATTCATACTGTAATCAGTACAAAAGCATTAATACTAACTGAAAAATTTAATGATAACTATATTTGCATTGGACCGGATGTATGGAAGGAAACTCACTTAAACCCTGAATTTGTCGAAGACAAGAATATTTACCGTTCTTGGAGAAAAGAAGCTGCAAAAAATGGACTTCATATAAGAATTGGGAGATGGAATATTCCCGGACAACCAATAGCCTTTCTTGTAGATTTCACCCCATTATTTTCTGAGAAAGACAAAATCTTCACTGATTTATGGCTTAAGTATGGGCTTAATTCACTAAGTGGGCAATGGGATTACACAGAGCCTGCAATGTTTGGTTATGCAGCAGCTAAAGTAATTGAAAGCTTTTATGAGTTTCATCTGTCAGCAAAAGACAAACTAATAACTCATTTCCATGAATGGATGACTGGTTCAGGAGTGTTATACCTACATGATAAACTTCCACAGGCTGCTACTGTATTTACCACACATGCAACTACTCTTGGAAGATCAATTGCTGGACATGGATTAAAGTTATATAGTCATCTTGATAATATTGATGCTGACAGTAAAGCCAATGAGCTTGGAGTTGTATCTAAAAACAGTGTGGAAAAAATTGCAGCTAAGTACTCTGATGCATTTTCTACTGTAAGTGAAATTACAGCCAAAGAATGTGAAAAAATTCTAGGTAAAAAGCCTGATACTATTGTTCCAAATGGATTTGACAATTCATTTATTCCGAACGCAGAAAGTTTCTCGGCAAAAAGAAAAGAAGCAAGAGAAAAGCTTTTTGCTATCTCAAAAGCTGTTACAAACCAAGATATGCCAGAAAATGCTCTTTTGCTTTGCACAAGTGGAAGATATGAATTTAAAAATAAAGGTATTGACCTTTTTATAGATGCTCTAGGCGAGCTAAATAAACAGAGCCTACCAAATAAAGTGCTAGCTTTTATTTTCATACCTGCAAATCAGTCGGGCGTGAGACCTGAAGTTGTTTCTAGGATATCTGAACCTGATATTCTTAATCCAATTTGCTCTGAATACTCAACCCATAAATTGGTTGACCCAAATTCTGACCCTATTTGCTTTAGATTAAAGAAAGCCGGACTTAGAAACACTCCGGAAGACAATGTTAAGGTTATTTTTGTGCCTGCTTACTTAAATGGAAATGATGGTGCTCTTAATATCGATTACTATACAGCACTTATGGGAATGGACCTATCAGTATTCCCTTCATATTATGAGCCATGGGGTTATACGCCTCTTGAAAGTATTGCATTCAGAGTGCCGACAATAACTACTAATTTAGCAGGTTTTGGGATATGGGTTAAACAAAATTTCCCCGATGCAGGTAAGGCAGTTGAAGTCATTGACCGAAATGACGACAACGATGAAGAAGTTATAACCAATATTTTTAATCATCTTCTTAACATTTGTAAAGAAGATGGCGCTTTCGAATTTATAAAGGAGTTTGAATCAGACATTGAACCACTCATCCACAAAAACCTTCTTGAAGCAAGAGCAAAATGTACTGAAATTGCAAATTCCGCGCTATGGAGTTCATTGATTGAAAACTATTATAAAGCATTTGATATTGCCATACAAAAAGCCGATTTAAGATCGGATCTTTATAAAGGGAAAAAACTTCCTGTAAGGATAACAGAAACAACAACTGTCCCGACTGTTAAACCTAAATGGCAACGAATTCTTGTTGAAACCAGCATTCCTCAAGAACTTGCAGAAATACAAACAATTGCACGAAATCTTTGGTGGACTTGGAACTATGAAGCTGAAGAACTGTTTGAAGTAATTGACAAAGGCCTTTGGGAGAAATCTGAACACAACCCAATTATTTTAATTGATAATCTTTCTGTTGAGCACTATGAAAACCTGCTCAAAGATGATGCTTTTATGGAAAAATACAGAAGGGTTGTTGACGAGTTTACTCGCTATATGGATGAGAGTAAAAATAAAAAACCCGATACAATTGCGTATTTGAGCATGGAATATGGACTACACACATCCGTTAAAATATACTCGGGTGGTTTGGGCGTGCTTGCTGGCGACTATCTAAAACAGGCCAGTGATGACAATATGAATATGATTGGAATAGGGTTGCTATACAGATATGGATATTTTACACAAAACCTTACTGTAACTGGCGAACAAATGGCTCACTACCAGCCCCATAACTTTACACATATGGCTGCAGTGCCTGCAAGAGATGAAAATAATGAATGGATTAAAATTAGTATTGCTTTCCCGGGCAGAACATTGCATGCAAAAGTATGGAAAATTGAAGTTGGCCGTATCCCATTATATCTTTTAGATACTGACATCCCCGAGAATAATTCTTCAGACAGATTTATAACTCATCAGCTATATGGAGGCGATTGGGAGAACAGGTTTAAACAAGAATTTTTACTTGGAATTGGTGGTATAAGAGTTTTGGATTCATTAAATATTAAGCCTGAAATTTATCATTGCAATGAAGGACATGCTGCTTTTGCAGGTCTAGAAAGGCTAAGAAAGCTTGTTCAGGATGAGAATCTTTCTTTTGTTGAAGCAAAAGAAGTTGTAAGAGCCAGCAGTTTATTCACTACTCATACTCCTGTATCTGCCGGTCACGACTTCTTTAGTGAAGATATGCTACGTACATATATGCCTCATTATGCAGACAGACTTGGAATAAGTTGGGAAACATTTATGAGCCTAGGAAAAATGAACCCTGGAAACCCTCACGAAAACTTCTCAATGAGTGTTCTTGCTACGAAACTTTCTCAGGAAGTTAATGGTGTAAGTAAAATACACGGCAAAGTTTCTAGAGATATGTTCAAAGATAATTTCCCCGGGTATTTTCCTGAAGAATTGCATATTAGTCATGTAACTAACGGTGTACACTATGGAACATGGACTGCCAAAGAATGGCAAAAATTATATAAAAACAGCTTTGGAGAAGATTTTCTAAAAGACATATCAGACCAAAAACATTGGGAAAAGATTTTCAACATTGACGATGAGGTAATATGGAATATGGTTAACCTTCAGAGAGTTAATCTTAAAGAATTCATTAAAAATAGGCTTTTCTCTAACCTATCGAAAAGACCAACAAATCCAAGAATCATTTATCAGATAATTGAAGCAATGGATGATAAGGTTCTTACAATTGGTTTTGCGAGAAGATTTGCTACTTACAAAAGATCTCATCTTATTTTTAATGATTTGAAAAGGTTGTCAAAACTTGTAAATAACCCTGATATGCCTGTTCAGTTTATTTATGCCGGCAAGGCTCATCCTGCTGATAAAGCTGGTCAGGATTTAATAAAACATATTGTTGAGATTTCCAAAAAGCCTGAGTTTATGGGCAAGATTGTCTTTTTGGAAGACTATGATATGGAATTAGGAGCTGCTCTGACAAGAGGCGTTGACTTATGGCTTAACACACCTACAAGGCCATTGGAAGCTTCAGGCACTAGCGGCCAGAAAGCAGTTCTTAACGGAGTAATGAACTTCAGCGTTCTTGATGGCTGGTGGGCGGAAGGTTATAAACCCGAAGCCGGATGGGCTCTTAAGGAAGAAAAAACATATGAAGATCAGGAACTACAAAATGAATTGGATTCTGAGACTATATATAGTATGTTTGAGAATGAAATTATCCCAATGTTTTATAAAAGAAACGATAAGAATATACCAACAGAATGGGTAAGATGGATAAAAAATAACATTGCTTACATTGCACCTCATTATACTAATAAAAGAATGCTTGACGATTATATCCGTCAGTTTTATAATCCACTTTCAGAAAGAAGCAAATCTATTAAAGCAAACAATTATGCGAAAGCAAGAGAAATAGCTAATTGGAAAAATCAGTTGGTAAGTGAATGGGATTCTTTAGAAGTTCATGCAAAAGACATAATGAATACCTCAGATAAATCATTGTTGCTTGGAGAAAAGTTTCATGCTCAAATAAAATTAGATATTAATGATATTAACCCCGAAGACATTGGAGTAGAAGTTATATTTACAAGAGAAGCATTTAATGAAACTGAACTTGTGCTTGTACATGAATTGGAAAGAATTAAAACTGAAGGAAGTTATGTTACATACAATTGTGAAGTTCCTGCAAAGCAAGCCGGTATATACAATTACGCTTTCAGGGTATTTCCCAAAAACCCACAATTACCTCACCGTCAGGATTTTAATCTGATTAAGTGGATATAACATTTTGTGGAATTTTTTTTTATTACTTTTGACATTCTTAAATAAAAACAACTATTATGACAAAATTATTAGAAGGGAAAACTGCTCTTGTAACCGGTGGTTCCCGTGGAATAGGAAAAGCAATAGCAATTACATTTGCTCAACATGGGGCGAATGTTGCTTTCTCAGATCTTTTTTATGATGATGCAGCTAAATCTCTTGAAAGCGAACTAGCAGCATTTGGAGTAAAAGCTAAAGGATATGCATCTGATGCCAGCAAGCTGGAAGATGCTGAAAAATTAATTGACGAAGTTTTTGCCCACTTCGGACAAATTGACGCTCTTATAAACAATGCCGGAATTACTAGAGACACTCTTTTAATGCGTATGACAGAACAGCAATGGGATGATGTAATTAGAGTTAATCTTAAGTCAGTATTTAACATGACAAAAGCAGTGCAAAAGGTTATGCTTAAACAAAAGTTCGGCTCTATTATTAATATGAGTTCAGTTGTTGGTGTTGGAGGAAACGCAGGACAATCTAACTATGCTGCATCAAAAGCAGGTATGATTGGCTTCACAAAATCCATCGCAATGGAATTAGGATCCAGAAATGTAAGATGTAATGCTATTGCACCTGGTTTTATTGAAACAGACATGACAGCTTCATTACCTGAAGAGGTTAAAAATGAGTGGGCTCAAAAAATCCCATTGAGAAGAGCAGGACAGGCAGTTGATGTTGCAAATCTTACACTTTTTCTTGCTTCAGATTTATCAACATATATTACCGGTCAGGTAATTACAGTTTGTGGTGGAATGAAAATGTAATATTTTCTTAATACTCTTATTTTCAGCAGTTAACCAGGAGTTGGGGAATTATTATTGCCTTTTTGTCAATAATAAAATCAACTCCTGGTTTTTTTATTCAAATATTTTAGTATTATTGTCTTGTCGTTTATTTCACAGTAATAACTTTAGTTTAAATGCTGAATATTAAGAACAAATTAATCAATGACAAATATTATTTCTTAATAGGTTTTGTTTTAGTAATTCTTATACTACTGTTGCATATCTATAGAGAGAATTTTATCTCTGTGGTTGATGTTCATCTTGTATCATTAAATATATTTGGGACTTATTATAACCTTAATCTTTTTGATGGGATTTTATTTACTTCCTTCATTGTCATAACAATCTTTACAGCCTGGTATTTCGGCGGACATTCTGCATTCTTATTTGTTTCTATTTCATGGAATTTCGAAGTTGCTTTATTTGTAGTTCTTACCGGAAGGTATGAACTCATTGTTGAATTTGTTAATATTCTTCTGGTAATTATATTATATTTCCTCGAATCTCCACCTGATAGAAAAGCCAGGTTACAAAGACAAATAATTGAAAATACTAACCAACGTCTTATAAAAACAAATAAGATTTTTCAAAGATTTGTTCCTGTTGAGTTTATAAATCTTATTGGTAAAAAATGCATTACAGATATAAGTGCTGGTGATTCTGCTCAAGAAAAAATAACAATTATGTTTTGTGATATCAGGTCTTTTACTAAACTCTCACAAAACATGCAACCAAAAGAGGTTTTCGACTTTCTAAATTCATTTCTAAAAGAAGTTGGACCTGTAATCAGAAAGCATAATGGTTTTATTGATAAATATCTAGGCGATGGGATTATGGCTTTATTTTCAAGATGCTCATCTGATGCTGTTAAATGCGCCCTGGAAATGTCGGATGTACTTCGAGAATTTAATAAGAAAAATGAACAATTTAATGTTAAGGTAATTCGAACAGGCACAGGAATTCACACAGGCGATTCTATTTTGGGAACAATTGGTGAAGATGAAAGGATCGAAACAACAGTTATCTCAGATGCTGTAAATCTTTCTTCGCGATTGGAAGATTTAACAAAAACATATGGAGTAGAAATTATTATAAGCGAACAATTATACCTAGAAGTAAAAGACAAAATTAATGCAACTGCAAGATATTTAGATGAGGTTATAATTAAAGGAACCGACTATAAACTAAAGATTTATGAGGTTATTACTAACTCTGAATCTATTATATCTGAATCAAAAATAAAGAATAAGGAAAAGTTTGAGAGTGCAGTTAATCTTATGAATAAGAACCAATACAAAGAGGCACGTACATTATTCTCTGAAATAACTGCAGAGTGCAGTGATGATTATCCTGCTAAATATCATATGGCACAATGCAAACAGTTTATTCAAGACTTAGATTAATAAAAAGTTTTTCTGATTGCTTTTCCTATATTTTCTATAATGTCACCGGCAATTACAGATTCCATTGAAGTATTCTTTGAACAAATGTCGCCTGCCAATCCATGCAAATAAACAGCAAATAAACAGCTCTTTAATGGGGAATACCCCTGAGCAAGCCATGATAAAACCATCCCTGTTAAAACATCCCCACTTCCTGCTGTTGCCATTCCGGCATTCCCACTAGAATTAAAATAAACACTCTTATCCGGACAAACTATTGCAGTATAAGCCCCTTTTAAAATTATAAATATCCCATACTTAAAAGACAACTCAATGGCTTTATTCAATCTTTCAAAACCCGAATTTGATTTCCCAACTATTCTATCCATTTCCCCGGGATGTGGAGTTATGATACTCTCTTTTGACAAAAACGAAAACCATGTAGGATTCTCTGCCAAAATATTTATTGCATCTGCATCTATAACCAATGGTTTTGGAGAATTTTGTATAAGAAGTTTCAATACATTTTGTGTTTGCTTTTCAGTACCTAAACCTGGGCCTATCCCAACTACAGAGAAGTTTGAAATCTCTGGCATTGATGTAATATAATCTTCATTCTCGTCTGTTAAACACATAGCCTCAGGCAAAGCGGATTGAAAAGGGATGTAACAAGCTTCAGGAATATATGCAGTAATTAATCCTATCCCTGATTTCAATGCGGCTTTAGATGATAGGAATGCTGCACCGCTTTTACCTTTGCTACCTGCTATCAGCAAAGCATGGCCAAAATTACCTTTATGTGCAAAAACCTTTCTTGCATTATATAATGTTTTTATCAATTCCTTCTGAACAAAATAATACCTCGTATCCAAACTATTAATAAAAGCCTTATTAAGACCAATATCAAGAATATGCCAAAATCCTGTATATAATTCATTTTCAGGAAAGAAGAATGATAATTTAGGATTCTGAAAACTCAAAGTATGATTTGCCCTAATTATATGGTCAGGATTATTTGAAGCATTATCTTCAGAAAACAATCCACTAGGCATATCAATTGAGATTACATTAGATTTAGCTGTGTTTATAAATTTCACCAATTCTGACAATAACCCCTCCAAGGGACTACTAAGTCCGGTTCCTATTAAAGCATCAATTACAAAATCTTTCATACATAAAGATGGGAAGTCATCCTTAGATCTAATTTCATGCATTACGAATCCACGGGTTTTTTTTAATCGTTTCTCGTTTATTATAAAATCTTCAGTAGCTAAATCTTTATGAAAAACTTTATAAACTTCAACTTTAAAACCTGAATGAATAAGCATTCTCGCAATTGCCAGTCCATCTCCCCCATTATTACCCATCCCACAAAAAACTTTAACCTCTGTGTTTTTGTCTAAAATCCGCTTTATCCAATCATAACAAGCTTTGGATGCCCTTTCCATTAAATCTATTGATGCGATAGGTTCGTTTTCAATGGTGAAAGCATCTGCTAATTTGATTTGTGAGGCATTAAGTATTTTCATATTTATAAAAGTTTGATGTAAACTTCTTTAAAAAGTTACCTATTGTAAAGTTAAAACAAAAAAGGATAACCATAAATACGGTTATCCTTTTAAATTTATGAGCAATTATAATGTGCTCAATATTTGTTTTGAAAAAGCTTTTTTACTCTTTTTTCGCAGATTTTTTCTCTGCTTTAGGTTTTTCAGCTTTTTCTTTCTTTTCAACGTTATCCTCAGATTCTTCTTTCTTAGGTTTAGCTGCTTTTTTAGCTTTTGGAGCTTCTTCTGCGGCTGCTTCTTCTGCAACTTTATCAGCTTTCGCCTTGTTTAATTTTGACGCTGCAGTTTTCTCCATTTCTGTTTTCAAGTTAGCTAAAACGTCTAAATCTCCAAGAGTTGACTTCTCAAGATTATCTTTCATTTTAGAAACTGCTTTCGTTGTTTTCTTCTCTTTAGCTTTCTTTTCTTTTGTTTCTTCATCTTTTTCAGCAGCTTTAGCAGACTGGAAAACTTTTGTATGAGAAACTACGATTTTCTTGCTTTCTTTATTGAACTCTATAACTTTAAAATCGATAGTTTCATCCATTTTCGCAGTTGTACCATCTTCTTTTACAATATGACGTGTTGGCGCAAATCCTTCAACACCATATGGCAATGCTACGATAACACCTTTATCTGAAGAACCTACGATAGTTCCTTGATGAACAGAATCAACAACAAATACTGATTCGAAAACGTCCCATGGGTTTTCTTCAAGTTGCTTATGACCTAAGCTTAGTCTGCGGTTTTCTTTATCAACATCTAGAACAACAACTTCGATATTTTCACCAATTTTTGTAAATTCTGCAGGATGCTTAATTTTCTTACTCCAAGAAAGATCGCTAATATGAATTAATCCATCAACACCTTCTTCAAGTTCCACAAAAATTCCGAAATTAGTAAAGTTTCTTACAGTAGCTGTATGTTTAGACCCTTTAGGATATTTTTCGTGGATATTTTCCCATGGATCTGGAATAAGTTGTTTAATACCAAGAGACATTTTTCTTTCTTCACGGTCTAAAGTAAGAATAACCGCTTCAACAGAATCACCAACTTTTAAGAAGTCTTGTGCAGTGCGAAGATGTTGCGACCATGACATTTCAGAAACGTGAATTAGACCTTCAACACCAGGAGCTATTTCAATAAATGCACCATAATCAGCAATAACAACTACTTTACCTTTAACCTTGTCACCAACATTGATATTCTTATCAAGAGAATCCCAAGGATGAGAAGTAAGCTGTTTAAGACCTAATGCTATACGTTTCTTGTTATCATCAAAATCAAGAATAACAACATTGATTTTTTGATCAAGAGCAACTATTTCTTCAGGATGATTAATTCTTCCCCATGAAAGATCGGTAATGTGAATAAGACCGTCAACACCACCAAGATCAACAAACACACCATAAGAAGTAATATTCTTAACTGTTCCTTCAAGAATCTGTCCTTTTTCAAGTTTAGAAATAATTTCAGATTTTTGAACTTCAAGTTCAGCTTCAATTAGTGCTTTGTGACTAACAACCACGTTTTTATATTCATGATTAATTTTCACAACTTTGAATTCCATTGTTTTACCAACGAAAATATCATAATCACGGATAGGCTTAACATCTATCTGTGAGCCCGGCAAGAATGCTTCTATTCCAAAAACGTCAACAATTAAACCACCTTTTGTACGGCATTTAACGAATCCGTTAATTATTTCATTATTATCCATTGCTGAATTAACTCTTTCCCAAGAACGTAATGTACGAGCTTTTTTGTGAGAAAGAAGTAACTGACCAGTATTATCCTCCTGAGTTTCAACGTATACCTCAACTTTATCACCAATTTTCAGATTTTGGTTGTATCTTACTTCACTTGCTGAAATAATACCATCTGATTTGAAGCCTATATTAACAACTACTTCTCTGTTATTTATAGAAACAACTGTTCCTTCAATTACTTCACCTTCACCAATCGACTTTAGAGTTTCATCATAAATTGCTTCCATTCGCTGTCTGTCAGATTGAGAATACGTTTCCTGTTTTTTACCAATAGAATCCCAATCGAATTCACCTGGAATCTGAACAGCAACTTTTTCTTTTTTCTCTGATTTTTCTTTCACAACAGTTTCTTCAACTGCGTTTTCAACATTTGTTTCAGAAGAATTTGTAGCTTCTACCTCTTGAGGTAGTTCTTCTTGATTTTCAACATTTTTAATTTCGTTTGACATTAATTTAATTTTGCTTGTGGTACTTGCTTTGTTTAAATATCAAAGAATACCGGGTTAAACATTGATTTTACAGCCCTAAAAAGGGACTGCAAAGGTAGAAAATTAAATAATAAAACAAAAAGATATTTGACTGATAATAAACATATTTCATTTTTTTTTATCAATTTTTTCTTTACTTATCATAGCTTGTAATATTTTATTAAATTTGAAGGTTAAAGAAAAGATTATTACAATACTCATAAATCTTAATAATTATGAATTTTACTTTATTGGACAACCTTAAGCTAAAAATGAGGGTTTCCATAATTATTGTTATAATGGTAACTTTCACTATGGTTTTAATATCGTTGCTAGTTTATTTTACTAGAAAGAGTGGAACATTTAAAGTTACCGAAGATTGTATTTCTGCTCAACTAAAAGATTTGTCTGAGCTTGTTGCTGTCTCGTATGATTTCAATTTAGAACGAAATATCAATAAAACCCCAGAAGAAATATTAGCAGAAAAGAAATACTATGATAATGGATTTGCTTTTTTGATTGATAATAAAGGTAATTGGATAGCCAAACCCCCTGCAAGATTTTCTAATTATTTTTCAAATCAATCAATGTCTAGAATAATATCACAAAATGAAAAAATTATAATCACTGATGGAGAATTTGGTAAATGCTGGGTTTTTTCAACTCAAACAAATAGCCACATTACAGGAATAGCAGTATTTGAAAAAGATTTCTGGCATCCTACAAGAAAACTGACATATCTGCTGATTGTTATTGGAATTAGTGGAGGTATTATTATTTTTACAATACTTCTGCATTTCATAATGCAACCTATTACCAGGCATTTATCCAATTTGGCAAAACAAATTAACAGACTATCATTAGGGATTTTTCCTGAGAAAATAATCATTCCAAGAAAAGATGAAATTGGCGATATAGCCGAATCGGTTAACAACCTGATTGCCGGACTTAGAAAAACAGCAGATTTTGCTGCTGAAATTGGCAAAGGAAATTATGATTACGAATATACTCCTCTAAGCCAGGATGATGTATTAGGTAATTCTCTTCTTGATACTAGAGAAAATCTCAAAAATGCAGCAAATGAAAATGCAAAAAGGAAAATTGAAGAAGAAGAAAGAAATTGGGCAACAACAGGGTTGGCAGAATTTTCAGATATTTTGAGGCTTGACTACAAAAACATAGAAGATCTTGGATTTAAAATTATTCAAAAGCTAATAAAATATTTGGACATTAATCAAGGAGGTTTGTTTATTGTTAATGACGAGAATCAAAGTCAGAAGTTTTTAGAAATGGTTGCTTGCTATGCCTTCGACAGACAGAAATTTGTGGAGTTGAAAATAAATCCGGGAGAAGGTTTAGTCGGTGCATGTTTCTTAGAAAGAAAAACAACACACATAAAAAAAGTTCCGGATTCATATATAAGAATTACCAGTGGATTGGGAGAAGCTAATCCAACATCCCTATTGCTTGTCCCTTTAGTTTTAAATGAGGAAATATTTGGTGTAATTGAACTTGCTTCATTCAAAATATTCCCTAAGTATAAGATTGATTTTGTTGAAAAAGTAGCTGAAAGCATCGCTTCTGCTATTTCTAATGCGAAAACCAATGCGAAAACCCAAAAACTTTTGCATCAATCGCAATTACAGGCAGAGCAGATGATTCTTCAGGAAAAAGAGATGAAGCAAAATTTAGAAGAAATGCAGGCAACTCAGGAAGAAATGCAAAGACTTCTAACTCTTAATAATTTGAGGATTGAGCAAGCGCAAGCTATTTCAAATGTCAGAGAAATCTGCTCAAATTCTTCAATTTCTATTAAGGACGCATTTGAAAACATTGCAAAAATAATGATTAATGGCTGGCAATTTACTAATTATGCTGCTGCCAGAATTAAATATAAAAATACAGTTGTTGAGAGCCATGGCTTCATGGATACAACATGGAAACTCAGTGAAGAAATCGAGATATCAAAAGGGAATTCAGCCTTAATTGAAGTAATATATATCAAGGAATTCCCGAATGCAGACAAAGGCCCTTTTTTAAGAGAAGAGATTGATTTGATAAAAAATATTGCAGCAGTAATAAAAGGGTTTCTGCTTTCAAAACAATAATTATTGTTTTGTGTGATTATGGCAAATTGATATTTTAATTTATATTTGTGAGTATTCTGTAGATTTTTGGAGTTTGTATTAATTGCTATTAGAATTATTAAATTAATTCACTGACTTAAAGGAAGCAAAATGGGATTTTTAAAAAAATTAAAACTTAAGCAAAGGTTTATCATCTCACTGATAATCGCTAACGCAATTATATTTTCTATATTCGGTTATATAGTATACTCCAATAGGGTAAAAACAACAACAGCTACAATCGATTCAGTAATGTACGGCAATCTATTGGACTTAATTTCACTATTCGACATTGCAGACTTTAACCAAAATATTAATAAAACAGAAGCCTCTAACGCATTAAATCAATTATTATACTCCATAAACATCAATGATTCAGAAATTGAATATGAATTAAGAGACGCTTTTAATAACTTCGGAAATAAAATAGAAACAGATCATGGGTTTTATAGACAAACTTTAGACTTCCTAGACAAAAAACTTCCTTTAAAAAAATATTATGACACCGGGTATCCATTTGTAGTTAGTTATGATGGAATTGTATTAATACATCCGGAAATCAGACATAGAAACATTTCTAGTGAACCATATTTTCAGGAATTTACAAAAACAGACTTTGGTAAGTATAAAAGAATTAACCCTGATTCAAATAAAAAGGAATGGATTTATTTCATGAAGGCACCTGCGCACAGCTTATATGTTTGCGCGGTTGTTATGGAAGATGATATAATAACTAATCCGATAAATAAAGTAATGCGATTAACTTATGCATCTTTGTTTGTCGCATTCTCATTATTCCTGGCACTAATTAATTGGCTTGCAAATACAGTATTAAAACCGATTAAAAGAATAAGTTCTGTATTGAACTTTATCTCTGCAGGAGACATTCGCAAGGAGGTAAAAGTAACAGGCAATGATGAAATCACTGAAATTGCTGTCTCTGCCAATAAAATAATTGCTGCTCTTAAAGACAAATCAATTTTTGCAAAAGAAATTGAAAAAGGAAATTTTGCACATAAATTTAAACCGCTTAGTGAGTATGATGAGCTTGGTAGAGCTTTGCTTGAAATGAGAGACAGCCTTCAAAAATCTCAAAAAACTGAAGCAGAAAGAAAAGCTGAAGATCAAAAAAGAAATTGGGTTACTGGAGGTTTGGCAAAATTTGCTGAATTATTAAGACTTAATAACGAAGATTTAGATAAACTTTCATATAGCATTATTAGTAATCTTGTTACATACTTGAATGCTAATCAGGGTGGAATATTCATTTTAAATGACAATGATGAACATCACAAGTTTCTTGAATTAAAAGGCTGTTATGCTTATGAAAGAAAGAAATTTCTGGAAAAGAAAATCGACATTGAAGAAGGCTTGATTGGGGCTTGTTTTCTTGAGCAATCTACAAATTATATTACTGACCTTCCTTATGATTATGTTCACATAACCAGCGGGCTGGGAGGTGCAAGACCCAAGTGCCTTATCTTAGTGCCTTTGGTTATAAATCAAGAATGTTTCGGTGTGATTGAAATTGGCTCATTTTATGAGTTTGAGAAACATGAAATCGAATTCATTGAGAAAATCGCCGAAAGCATTGCCTCCACAATTAATATGGTAAAAACTAATTTCCGTACTGCTGAGCTATTAAAACAATCTCAGATTCAACAAGAAGAAATGAGGGCTCAGGAAGAGGAGATGCGTCAGAATATGGAAGAGCTGCACGCAACCCAAGAAGAGATGGAAAGAAAATCGCTCGAAATGGAAGGAATTATGACTGCTCTTGACACTTCAAATTATATTGTCATTTATGATTTGTCAGGAAAAGTTCTATCTATAAATGATCCATATTTAAAACTGCTTGGAATTCGTCGTGATGATGTAGTTGGCAAATCTCACTCCGATAATTTGGTTTTAAATGAGGAACAAAGACAAAATTATAACAGATTTTGGCAAGACCTCAGGGAAGGTATTATTAAGAAAGAGCAAAACAAGGTTCATATCAATGGAAAAGAATATTGGATGCAAGAAACATACGGCCCAATATTCGACAGCTACGGCAAACCATACAAAATATTTAAGGTGGCATACGATATTTCTGAAAATGTTTATCAATCGCAGAAATTAGAAGAGCAGCAGAGAATTATTGAGAAGAACATTCAAGAACTTAATGACTCTAAACTTAAAGTTTTACGACAATCTGTTGAAATGGAAGGTTATGTTCAGGCTATTAATAATGCCTTGCCTTCTATAGAGTATGATTTACATGGCAAGATAATCTTCATAAACGATGCATATATGCGCTTTGCAAGAAAATTCGGACCTATTAAGCGAGAAGATTTAATGGATAAATATCATCACGATTTCCTAATTTCTGATGATTATGCTGACAGTGAAGATTATAGAAAATTCTGGGAAGGATTGCAGGCGGGACAAGTTCAAGTAATCGAAAGCCAGAAAAAAATGAATGACAAAACTATCTGGATTAGAGAGTTTTATACTCCGGTTAAAGATGAAAGAGAACAAGTTTTCAAAATCATAAGGTTTAATTTTGATATTACTGATCAAAAGATTAACGAAGAGGCCAAAAATGAACTTGATGATAAAATAAAAGATCTTGAGAAAAAATTGGCTCAGCAAACGAAAAAACAGTAAGTATTAATTTATCGTTATAAAAATTAATAAAATGATTAACAGATTATTACAAAAATATCGCAAACTTAATCTTCAGCAAAGAGTAATACTTGCTATTAATATTACCTTGATTTCAGCTTTAGGGTTAATTTCAATTGTAGCAACTTTAAACAGAAAAAACACTCAATATAAAGATGCTGAATATACATTGTTTAGAGAGTTGGATTATTTGCAAACCATTCTCAGAATTACAAGTGACAAGGATCTTGCAAATATAAAACCGGTTTTTTATGAAAAAACATTTTATGTAAACGGTTATGCGAGTTTAATTAAAAGAGATGGAAGAGTTCTTATAGATAAAAGTATTGAGGAGCAAAATATTAATTCTGCGACCTATTTCAGACAAATGAACGAAATGAAAAAAGGTCACCTAACATACACCGATCCAAATGAAAATATTAGAAGCAGAAGAAAAAAGCATATTTACTTTGCATATTTTGAACAATTGCAAAGCTTCATTACTGCAACTGTTTATCATAAAGACCTTATAACAGATCCTGTTAGAAATACTCAAAAAATACTTTTATTTGCACTGATTTTTACTCTCATTTTGTTTACCACTGTTAACTATTATGTAATTGGTTTAAACATTACAAAACCTATTAAAGCTTTGGTAAAAGTTGTCAGAGAATTAGCAAAAGGACGCTTGCCCGAAAAATACCATTATGAAAGTAAGAATGAAGTTGGAGATATTGTTCAATCTTTTAATGAACTAGTAGAGGGAATCAGAAGAACTGCTGAATTTGCAAGTGAAATTGGTAAAAACAATTTTAAGCACGATTTTAAGCCATTAAGCGACGAAGATGTACTTGGAAATTCATTAATTGAAATGAAAGTTAGCCTGCAAAAAGCCGCTGAAGAAGAAGCTCTCAGGAAAATTGAAGACGAAAAAAGGAATTGGACTACTCAAGGTCTTGCAAAGTTTGCAGATATTTTGAGGCAAAACACTAATGATATTGAGGAATTAACATACAATATTGTTAGTAATATAATTGAATACATGAATATTAATCAAGGTGGAATTTTCATCCTAAATGATGATGATGAAACTAATCAATATCTTGAGTTAACTGCTTGTTTTGCATACGACAGAAGGAAGTTTCTGGAGAAAAGGGTTAAAATTGGAGAAGGTCTTATTGGTACTTGTTATTTAGAAGGACAAACTATTTACCTTGTAGATATTCCACAAAATTATATTAAGATTACATCAGGTCTTGGAGATGAAAATCCAAGCTCACTTTTAATTGTACCGCTTAAAATTAACGACAAGATATTTGGAGTAATTGAATTAGCTTCGTTTAATAAACTTGAAGATTACAAAATTGAATTTGTTGAGAAAATAGGTGAAAGTATTGCTTCAACAATTGCAAATGTAAAAATCAACAACAATACTGCATTGTTGCTAGAGAAATCGCAGCAGCAGGCTGAGGAGATGAGAGCTCAAGAAGAGGAAATGCGCCAGAACATGGAAGAGCTGTCGGCTACCCAAGAAGCAATGGCTGAAAAAGACAGAGAAAATCAATTGAGAATTTCGGAGTTAAATCAGGAAATATCCAGACTAAAGGAAATGATGTCTGACCATGAAACCTCATTAAGTAATAAGCAAGAAAACTTTGATTTCACTGAAGACCCAGAGGAGTCGTACAGCCCTGAAGAAAGCGTATCTATCGACCAAGGAGAAGTTGAGGATGTTGATGAAGTTGATGATATTAAACAAGAAGATGAGCTCGAAATTGATGACAGCCTGATAATTACAGAAGAAGAGATTTCTGAAGAAGAAAGCAGTTCAGAAGATATAATAGCATCTGATGACAATTCTGTTGACCCCGATGACTTATTAAAAGGAAACTCTGAAACCCAAAAAGAATGGGAGAAGCATTTAGGTAAATCAGGTAAGATTTTTAAAAAAGGTAAGAAAAAATAGATAAACTATGAGTTGGATTTCTCTTCTTTCTGAAAATCCATTTTATGAATTTGCGATAATTCTATTCTTTGCCGCCCTGCTTGGTGGTTTGGGGCAAATACTAAAGCAACCACTGATTGTAATGTTTATAGCCCTAGGAATTCTTGTTGGGCCGGCCGTTCTCGATGTTGTTAAATCAAAAGATAATATCCATCTCCTTTCCGAAATTGGCATAGCTATACTGCTATTTATTGTTGGATTAAAACTCGACCTTAGAATTATAAAATCTGTAGGAAGAATAGCACTTCTTACCGGCTTAGGACAAGTTCTGTTTACTAGTCTGATTGGATATTTTATCGGAATTGGCCTAGGCTTTTCAAGCCTTCACAGTTTCTATATAGCTGTAGCATTAACATTTTCCAGCACTATTATTATCGTTAAATTACTTACCGATAAAAAAGAAATCGATTCTTTACACGGACAAATTGCAATTGGTTTTCTTATTGTGCAGGATATTGTGGTTATTCTTGTTATGATAGTTCTTTCTACTATTGGGAAACAACAAGACACTCACATAATGCAGGAGATTATTACAACTGCTGTCTCCGGTCTTATACTCATCATACTGACAATAATTATGATGAGGTATGTTTTGCCAAAAATTAGTTTTTTCCTTGCTAAATCAATCGAAATGCTAACTCTTTTCGCTGTAGCTTGGGCTGTGACGCTTGCAATGGCAGGAGATTTAATGGGATTCAGTAGAGAAGTTGGGGCGTTTCTAGCCGGTGTTAGCCTTGCATCTTCGCAGTTTAAAGATGTGATTAGCAGCAGAATGGCTAGTTTGAGAGATTTTCTATTGTTGTTTTTCTTTGTGAACCTTGGCATTAATCTAAATCTAAATGTAATTGGTCAGCAAGTGCCTGAAGCACTAATTTTTTCAGTTTTTGTTCTAGTTGGAAATCCTCTTATAGTTTTAATAATTATGGGTATAATGGGATACAGAAAACGTACTTCTTTCCTTGCAGGACTGACTGTTGCGCAGATAAGTGAATTCTCACTTATTTTTGTCGGATTAGGACTGGCTGTTGGTCACATTAATGATGAAATTGTGGGGCTAATTACTTTAGTAGGGCTTATCACAATAGGTTTATCAACTTACCTTATTCTGTATTCTCACCAGATTTATGACTTCATTTCTCCTGCTCTCAAGATTTTTCAAAGGAAAATTCCTTATAGGGAACTAAATTACAAACTCGAAATACCAAGTAATTTTGACATAATAATTTTTGGGTTAGGTCGCTTTGGAGGGAATATTGCCGATATGCTTGACCATAATCCTGAAATTTCTTATTTAGCTGTAGATTTTGATCCTGAAATAGTCAAACAAAATAAGGAAAAAGGAAGAACAATCATTTATGGAGAGCTTGACGACCCCGAAATTATTGAGCAGATACCATTAGAAAAAACAAAATGCATTATTAGCACTGTTAGAGATAGCGATGCGTCTATGAAGCTTATCAGATCATTAAAACGCAACAACTACAAAGGCAAAATATACCTTACTGCACTTAATGAAAAAGACATCGAAATGATGACCCCTTGTGGGGCCGACGAAATTCTATTCCCCCAACAAATGGCAGCTACAAATTTTTACAACTCAGTAATTGTTAATCTTATTGATAAAGACGACTCCGTTTTTAAATGCGGCTAATGCCCTAGTTAGCATTTTCTTAATTTATTATTTTCAGAGGATTAACACAAAACCACCGTTTAAAATAAAATCGTATCTTTGGGATAAGAAAAATTAAGCAAGTGTATGATTAAAAAAATCCTAATCGCCAACCGCGGCGAGATAGCTATGCGCATTATGCGCTCATGCAGGGAGATGGGTATAAAGACTGTTGCCGTATTCTCCGAAGCCGACCGAACTTCCAAACATGTTAGTTTTGCCGATGAAGCCGTTTGCATTGGCCCAGCTCCTTCCAAAGAGAGCTACCTGATAATTGACAATATAATTGAAGCCTGTAAAATAACAGGAGCTGATGCCATTCATCCTGGTTATGGTTTTCTGTCTGAAAATGCTTCATTGGCAAGCAAATGTCAGAAAGAGAAAATAATCTTCATTGGCCCAAAGCCTTATGCCATGTGCAAGATGGGCGATAAAATTACAGCCCGACAAACCATGATTGCAGCAGGTGTTCCGGTTGTTCCGGGCACTAAAGAAAACTTAACCACTAAAGAGCAAGCTGAAGCAGCTGCTAAAAAAATTGGATTCCCAATTATGGTTAAGGCTTCTTCCGGTGGTGGAGGTAAAGGAATGAGGCTTGTAAAAAACACAAAAGAACTTTGGGATGCTGTATTGGCGGCAAAATCTGAAGCCCTGTCTTCTTTTGGTGATGATGCTGTGTATATGGAAAAATATATTAAATCTCCTCATCACATTGAATTTCAAATTCTAGCTGACAAATTCGGAAACACAATACATTTGTGCGAAAGAGAATGCTCTGTTCAAAGAAGACATCAGAAGATTATTGAAGAAACCCCCTCCCCTCTTATGACTCCCGAGCTGAGAGAAGTAATGGGGCTAGCTGCTATTAATGCTGCAAAATCAGTTAAATATGTTGGTGCCGGCACAGTGGAATTTCTGGTTGACGATAATCTGAATTATTATTTTCTTGAAATGAATACCAGACTTCAGGTTGAACATCCTATTACCGAGAAAGTTCTTGGAATTGACCTTGTTAAAGAACAAATTAATATTGCTAACGGCAAAAAACTACCTTTCAAACAGAGTGATATAGTGCAGAGAGGACACGCTATTGAATGTAGAATATGCGCAGAAGACGCATACAACGACTTCATGCCAAGTCCGGGAATTATCAAACATGTTTCTGAACCTAAAGGGATTGGAGTGAGAGTAGATAGCTATGTATATGATGGCTATGAAATTCCGATTTACTACGACCCTATGATAGCAAAATTGGTTGTAAGGGCTGCAAGCAGAAAATACGCTATAGAAAGAATGAAGCGCGTATTGTACGAATATAGGATTTCAGGTATAAAAACAAATATTGGATTTTTAAGGAAAATAATGGATATTCCTGATTTTGTTAAAGGTAAATACGACACCCACTTCATTGAAAAGCATATAGATACATTATTAAAACCACCAAGAGCTACAAAAACTCTCACAGAAGATATGGCTATAATTGCAGCATATTTCGATTATATAATGAACCTGGAGGAAAACACACCAAAAACCTCAGCAGAAGGCAGGGCGATAAACAGATGGAAAGAGTTTGGTAAGAGAAAAGGGGTTTTAAGAATTTAATTTAATCATTAAAACAAACTATTATGGCAATAGAAATTCATATTGGAGAAAGAGTTGCAAATGTTGAGCTTTTAAGTATTGACGGCAATAAGGTCCAAATTCAAATAGACGATAAAACATATGATGTTGATATAAGTATGATAGAACATGGTGTTTATTCTATACTACATCAAAACAAATCATACAATATGGAGCTTGTAAAATCTTCAGACGACAGTAAAAAATATGATGTGAGCACATTATACAACACTATGGGCATTGAAATCGTTGATGTTCACAGAAAGTATATGAAGAGCCGACAAAAAGATGACATTGACGAAGGTCAGGAGAAGATATTCACTCCAATGCCCGGCAAGGTTGTGAAAATTCCTGTAAAGAAAGGGGATAAACTTGAGCCAGGACAAACGGTAATTGTAGTAGAAGCAATGAAAATGCAGAGCGAATATAAAGTTAAAAGGGAGTGCAAGATTAAGGATATACTTGTAAATGAAGGCGATACTGTTGAAGGAAATCAAACGTTGGTGGTGTTGGAGTAAGGAAGGGGTATAAGGTATAAGGTATAAGGTATAAAGGAAGGGTATAGGTCTGGGTAGGTTGACAAATATAAACCTGAAAAACACAAACAAGGATGAAAGAAGAAAAAAAAACGAACAATGAGCCTAAAACAACAAAAAAGGCTACAGAAGAATCGAAGAAAGTATTAACACTTGAAGAAAAGATTAAGGTCTTTGAAAAACGCATTAAGCTTGCAGAGCTTGGTGGTGGCGAAAATAAAATAAAGAAGCAGCACGAGTCGGGCAAAATGACTGCCAGAGAAAGAATTGACATATTTCTTGATACCGGAACTTTTGTTGAAATAGACAAATTGGTTGTGCATAAGTGCACTGACTTTGGGATGGAGAAGTCGAAAATTCCCGGAGACGGAATTGTGGCAGGATATGGGAAAGTAGACGGCAGGCTGGTTTACGTTTTTGCCTATGATTTCACAGTATTTGGAGGATCATTAAGTAGAACCAATGCCGACAAAATCATAAAGTTACAAAAACTGGCTTTAAAAAACGGTGCTCCGATAATTGGGATAAATGACTCTGGGGGGGCACGTATTCAGGAAGGAATTGGAAGCTTAGGCGGATATGCCGATATTTTCTACAACAACACAATGGCTTCGGGTGTAATTCCTCAATTATCTGCGATTATGGGACCTTGCGCCGGTGGAGCAGTATATTCTCCTGCTCTAACCGACTTTGTGTTTATGGTAAAAGAAAAAAGTTATATGTTTGTTACCGGCCCTGATGTAATCAAAGCTGTTACACATGAGGATGTGACAAAAGAAGAGTTAGGTGGTGCATTCACTCACAACTCCAAGAGCGGAGTAGCTCATTTTATGGGTGATAATGAAGAAACAACCTTAATGATGATGAGAGAATTGTTGAGCTTTCTTCCTTCGAACAACATGGAAGATTCTCCAATAAGGCATTGTGATGACGATATCCACAGGGAAGATGAAAAACTTAACACTTTGATTCCTGAAGACCCAAATAAACCGTATGATATCAAAGAACTTATTTATTCGGTTGTTGATAACGGCTACTTTTTTGAAGTATCACCCCACTTTGCCGCGAATATAGTAATCGGCTACGCATGGATGGGCGGCAGAAGTGTTGGAATTGTTGCAAACCAACCTGCTGTTTTGGCAGGGGTTTTAGACATTAATGCATCTATCAAAGCAGCAAGGTTTATAAGATTTTGCGATGCTTTTAATATCCCAATTATCACATTACAAGATGTTCCGGGCTTCCTTCCGGGCACTATACAAGAACATGCCGGTATTATCAGAAACGGAGCTAAATTAGTTTTTGCTTATTCTGAAGCCACTGTTCCAAAAATTACTCTTATAACGAGAAAATCATACGGCGGAGCATACTGTGTTATGTCTAGTAAACATATTGGGGCAGATGTTAATCTTGCATATCCTTCTGCTGAAATTGCAGTAATGGGACCCGAGGGAGCTGTAAATATTCTCTATAGAAATGTAGATGCTGAAGAAAAAGCAAAAATTCTGCAAGACTATAAGGAAAGATTTGCTAACCCTTATCAGGCTGCTGAATTGGGATATATTGATGAAATCATTTTACCTAAGCAAACAAGGTTGAAGTTAATTCAAGCTTTGGAAATGACTGAAAATAAAACCGTTAATAATCCGCCCAAGAAGCATGGGAATATTCCGTTGTAATGGGTTGTGAATTCTTTTGCAAGGATGACAGAAGAGTTACAGAAGAGTTACATGGGGGTTGTACACTACTCAGGACTCAGGACTCAGGACTTAGTCCAATTATAAAAATAAATTCAAACGAGTAAATGAACTTAACATTTATTAAGTACTTTTACACCGTCGAAACTAGCCTACAGGATAGCATATTTCATTGTATATATAGTTGTTTTTTGGCTGTTCTTATTATTCACATTTTTACACTAAAAAGCAACAGATGAAAAGAAGAATCCGCGAAAGTTTATTTAGAATATGGTATTGGTATGTTAGCAAAGCAGATAAACATGCCGACGTAATATTTATGAATTATGGATATAGTGATAATGGAGAACAGATTCCATTAGACAGCGATAATGAAAAAAACCGCTATTCAATACAATTATATAATCATTTAGCGACTGAGACAGATATAACGGGCAAAGACATTGCCGAAATAGGCTGTGGCAGAGGTGGCGGATTATCATATATTTTTAAGGAATTTAAACCTAAATCAGCAAAGGGTGTTGATTTGAACAAATTAGCAATTTCATTTTGCCAACGCTATTACAATCTAGAAGGTTTATCATTTCAACAAGGAGACGCTCAAAATCTAACCCTTGAAGACAATTCTTGTGATATCATTTTTAATGTTGAATCATCGCATAGGTATCCAAACATGAAGGCTTTTCTAATGGAAGTAAAAAGGATTCTTCGACCGGGCGGTTATTTCTTGTTTACTGACTTTAGATTTGATTATGGTGTTGAAGAAATGAAAGAAGATCTTAATAATTGCGGACTTTCAATCTTAAAACAAAGAGAAATAAACAAAGAAGTAATATCTGCTCTCGACCTTGATGATGATAGGAGAAGAAAGCTTGTGAAAAAACTTGTTCCAAAATTCCTGCATAAAGTAGCTTTGAATTTTGCCGGAGCTATTGGCTCAGAAACTTATGAAAGATTTGTTTCAAGAAAGTATGTTTATTTCAGTTATGTCCTAAAGAAATAATATATTTGGGTGTGCTTATTTTATAACAACCCAAACTATAAACACTTTCATATATGGAACTTCTATTGATAATACTGATTGTTGTTGCAATCACCAACCTATTAGTTTTATTATTCAAAAAGCCAAAGATCGAAATCAAATCTGAGCTAAAAGATATTGAATCTCTTATGCTGAAATTTGACACTACCCTGGAAAGAACTGAAAAATCTATCAAAGATGAATTTCAGAGAAACCGTTCAGAGACTAATGAGCTTTCAAGAATAAACAGGGAGGAAATGTCGAAATCATTAACTTCTTTTAGTGATCAGTTTACAAAAAACATAAAAGAAGTAAGGGATAGCATTGAGAATCAGCTTAGGTATATTCGTGAAGATAACACCAAGCAGCTAGATGAGATGCGCAAGACTGTTGATGAAAAGCTGCAAAAAACCCTCAACGAAAGGCTAAGTCAATCTTTTGAAACAGTAGGCAAGCAGCTACAAGCAGTTCAGGAAGGGCTGGGAGAAATGAGAACACTTGCCACTGATGTTGGAGGACTAAAAAAAGTATTGAGTAATGTGAAAATGAGAGGCGGAATTGGGGAAATACAATTGGCAATGCTTTTGGAACAAATACTTGCACCCGAGCAATATGAGGCAAATGTAAAAACCAAATCGGGAAGCGCAGACGTTGTTGAGTTTGCTGTAAAGCTTCCGGGAAGAGATGACGCCGGAACAACAGTATGGTTGCCAATTGATGCCAAGTTTCCTAAAGAAGTTTACGAGCATTTGCAAGAAGCCTACGACGATGGAGATATAAATAAAATTACTGCAGCACAAAAAACCCTTGAAGCAACAATCAAAAAAATGGCTAAGGATATTAGCGATAAATATGTTGACCCTCCTTCTACCACTGATTTTGCTATAATGTTTCTGCCTTTCGAAGGCATATATGCCGAAGTGGTGAGAAAAGCTGCACTGCTTGAAGATTTACAGAAGAATTTTAAAGTAATAGTAACAGGACCAACTACATTAGCTGCGATATTGAACAGCTTGCAAATGGGCTTTAAAACCCTTGCTATACAAAAACGAAGCGGTGAAGTTTGGCAGGTTCTTGGAGCCGTAAAAAAAGAATTTGAGAGTTTCAGTGGTATGATGGAAAAAGCTCAGAAAAACATTCAAACCGGATTAAATCAGTTGGATGATGTTATGGGCAAACGAACAAGAGCAATTCAGCGCAGACTTAAAAATGTGACTATCCTATCAGATTCTGAAGCAAAAAATATAATCCCTGAGCTTTCAGATTCATCATTTATTGACGATGAAGAGGATGACGTTATTGAGAATGGATAAGATGGTTTGCAATTTTATAACATTATAATTGCATTAGAGTTTCTCTCATCAATACTTACTCAAAAAGATTTTTTCACGGAAGTAGTATATCAGAATTCCTGTAATCATTCCAATAATATAACCACCCGGCAATCCTACGGCGCAAATAGCCACAACAATTGATATAAGCAGAAGGCTTTTTTCGGAGGCAATATCTTTTATCAGAACAATAAGTGCAAATCCTTCAAAAAGCAGAATAACACCAAGAATTGGCTTGGGAAATAGCATTAACGACTCGGGGGTATTGCCACTAAAGAACAATCCTAAGCCGATAAAAATCAAACCATAAATAAAAGCCGAACCACCTGTTCGTCCGCCAAAGGTATAATGGCCTGCAATACCTCCTGAGCCGTGACAAACAGGAATCCCACCCAACAATGGGGCTAACAAATTCATTACAGAATAGGTAATTCCAATTTTCTTTACAGTAATTTTTTTCTCAGGAAAATAATCCTTAGCGATTTGATTTGTAGCAAAAATAGAATTGCCAAGAGATAATGGAATTTGTGGTAATGCGAGAACAATGAAGCCAGTTATAATACTTTGAGATTTTATATCAGGCATAGTAAAAGTCGGCAAAGAAAAGCCTATGCCGGCAAGAATTTCGAAGTTAAAGGCAGCAGTATATATTAAGCCGAGAAGAATTATAAAAATTGCCGGAGGATACTTTTTGTTACCAAGAAGAATCATCCCAATGGTAAAAGCGACTGCGGCAAAAATAAATCCGATATATCCGTCGGATGGGATATAGTCTTTAATTGCCAACAAGCACAATTGCAATCCTAGTCCAAGCTGTATTCCACGAATAACTGCTTTAGGTATTACTCTACTAAGCCAAGTAAGCAATCCGGTTAAGGAAAGTATAAGCATAAACAGCCCTATCGCCAAACCACCACCCCAGATTACATCGGCAGAAATATTTTGAGTAATAACAATAAGCGCAACAGCCTTTAATGGCTGCACAGGCATTGGGATACCATAAATCACAGCAGTAAGCATCTGCAAAACACCAAAAACAATGAGAGTGTTTGAAATTTCCAGATCGGTAGCAAGCAACATCCCGATTATAAGAGGCAGGTCTGTACCTATATCACCAAAAGCTCCGGAAAGCTCATTTCGATTAAATTTAATTCTACTCTTTAATAATTCAAGCATTACCACCCTAAAGTAAATCAAGTAAATAAACAGCGCAAAATTAAGATGTTTATGGCAAATCCTCACTGCCATCTGCATATTTTGCAAATCGTCCTTTGTCTCTTGCGTGAACGTTGTCATACCTATCCCAAGGCCAACCTCCAAACTGAGTTGCTCTGTAATCCATAACAGCCTGATGTATTTCCTGGTGAGTATTCATAACAAATGGTCCGTGTTGAACAACAGTCTCGTTGATAGGAATACCCTGAAGGATTAGTATCTTACTTTCTTTATTCCCGCTTTCTATAATCACATCCTGTTCTGCAAGCATTTCAACAGAATGCATTGGCTTAATGTCGATACCGGCAACTTTTATTGATTCGCCATTATAGAAATACAACATTCTGCCAATCTCGGGAGATGCTGCAGGGATAATCCATTTAGCACCTGTTTGCATTTTTATTATCCAGATACCTATTTCATTCTTAGGATCAGCAGCCCATGAATCAGGTGCAGGTGGAGGTGCCTCAACATCTGCTATCTTACCTGCTATAATATCAATATCAACTTTTCTGCCTGCCTCATCTTTAAGATTAAGCTGTGGAATTGTTTCAGCCCAAAGCATCACATAATGAGGCCTACAAAACTTTCTGGATTTTGGCAGATTTAGCCATATCTGAAATAATTCAAGTGTATTTTCTTTTTCTTTATGAACGAGAGGAAACATTTCAGCATGTTGCAACCCCGCCCCTGCTGTCATCCATTGAACATCTCCTGCACTATATCTGCCTGACGCGCCATGAGAATCTGAATGATCTACAAATCCTCTCTGGACAACAGTAACTGTTTCAAATCCACGATGTGGGTGAGCAGGAAAGCCGGGCACTTTCTCTCCATGATACATTCTCCAACCGTCTTTAACGGTAAAATCCTGACCGATAAAACGTCCGGCTAGAGAAGCTTTAGGTCCCATTTCATCATTTCCTTTTGGAAAAAAATCAAGATGGTGAACACAAAACAGGAATGGATCTATGGTGTCCCACATAAATCCCAGTGGGCGAATGTTAAGTATGATTTTGTTGTACATGGGGTTTGGGGTTTGGGGTTTCAGGTTTCGGGTTTCGGGTTTCGGGTTTCGGGTTTCGGGTTTCAGATTTCGGGGTTTGTGACCATGCCTAAATAAGGTTGACCGTTTTTTTAGTTAAATGAGACATAAAATTAACATTTTTCTTTTTATTCTATTTGATTTTGTGAACTTTTCCCGGAAGTTTCCAGTTCCTTTGGAAGCTGGAAATTCCTTGCGCTATTGAATGCACCGTCACCTCTGGCGTTAGCGAGATGTCCCGTGGAAATTTGGAAAGGTTGTTGAAAGCGGCTTTGAATGGCGATGAGAACCTTAATCCACGGGATTGCCGTCGGCGAGCTCGCCACTCCCGATGGTCGGGACTCGGTTCCTCCTTTATGGTCGGAATGACGTGATGTAAATACCAGAACTGGAAGCTTCCGAAGGAACTTCCAGCTTCGGATTTGTTATACATTTTACCCAGCTTCAGGCATCAAAAAAAAAAAATCACAATTTCAAAAATAATTACTAATATTGCACCCATCAAACTACCCTATAGGTCGTTTGAATTATAAAGAATGAGGGGAGAGATCAGGCTCTGTGAACCTCTGACAACCCCCGGATAAGCCGGGAAGGTGCCAAAACCTGCCGAATTAACGGAATGATAATTTAAACGTATTTTACATGTCAATCCAAGATTATTTTAAGTATTCAATCAAATCAAGTGTAGTTGATTTCACGCTTGTCTGTGTTGGCTTTACATTATGGATAATGCATTGGCCGGTTATTTTTTAAGTCCGGCCTTAATATGCGTAATCATTTTGTTTAACCAAAAAATCATAAGACAATGTATAAATCAATTGAAGAAATCAATTATAATATAAAAAAGAACAAAGCCGTAATTTTAACAGCAAGCGAATTCAAAGCTTTAGCCGAAATTACGCCACCTGATACTCTTGCAAAAAAAGTAGATGTAGTTACAACTGCTACTTTCGGCCCAATGTGTTCATCAGGTGTATTTCTCAATCTCGGACATTCAGACCCTCCAATGAGATACGAGAAACTTACCCTAAACGATGTTAGTGCTTACGGCGGCATTGCTGCTGCTGATGCATATTTAGGAGCTACCGAAGAAAGCAATAAAAACCCTGAATATGGCGGAGCTCATGTGATTGAAGACCTTCTGTCAGGGAAAAAAGTAAGAGTAAAAGCTTCTTCTAAGGGAACTCATTGCTATCCTAGAAAGGAAATCGATACATTCTTCACACTCGATTCAATCAATGAGGCAATTATGTTTAATCCCAGAAATGCATACCAAAATTATGCTGCAGCAACTAATAGCTCTGATGATTTGCTTTTTACTTACATGGGTACTTTATTGCCCAAAAACGGTAATATAACATTTTCGACATCGGGCGAATTGAGCCCTTTGCTAAACGACCCTGAACTTCAATCAATTGGCATAGGAACAAAAATTTTCCTTGGTGGAGCCGAGGGATTTGTTGCATTTAATGGCACTCAACATTATACAGAAAAACCTAAGAATGAGCATAATATTCCTCTTGGACCATCTGCTACAATTGCAGTATTAGGAAATCTTAAAGAAATGTCGACTGACTATATTAAAGCAGCCTATTATGAACAATACGGCACAAGCTTATTTGTAGGCATAGGAATTCCAATTCCTGTCACTAGTCCGGATGTAGCAAAAACTCTTTCTATAAGAAATAAGGATATACAAACTACATTGCTAGATTATGGAAAGCAAGGCAGACCATCAGTTGGAGTTTATAACTATGACGAACTGTTTTCCGGAAAAATCAGTTTTAATGGGAAAACTATTAACGCATCTCCATTATCCAGCCTGAAAAAAGCAAAAGAGATTTGCGAAATCCTTAAAAACAGAATTCTTGAAGGAAAGTTTGAGATTACTAACGCAGTTGCAAAACTGCCTCAAAACAGTGTTTCACATAAATTGAAAATATATGAGAACCAAAGTGTCTAAAAAAATCATTATTCAGAAGTCGCAATGTATCCACTGCGGTTGCTGCACTTCAGTTTGTGCAAGCGGCGCTCTTAAACTCAATACAGATCATTGCCTGGAGTTTTCACCTGAGAAATGTACATTTTGCAGTCTCTGTGTGAAGTCGTGTCCGTTGAAACTTTTTTGTGTTAACTAAGTATTGGGTATTGAGTAATGAGTATTGAGTACTGAGTAGATGGTGTTTAGATAATTTTTAAAACGAAAAACTATGCATAAAATTCAAGAATTAAAAATCTGGCAAAAGTCAATGGAACTTGCCACTGATGTTTACAATGCAACTTCAACATTCCCTAAAGAAGAAACCTATGGATTAGTATCGCAAATAAGAAGATGCGCAGTTTCAATTCCTTCAAATATTGCAGAAGGCGCTGGAAGGAATTCAGATGGAGAATTTTGTCATTTTCTAGGAATCTCTAACGGATCATCTTTTGAGTTACAAACTCAATTGATAATTTCTAATAAACTTAAAATGATTGATGATGCTAAATTAAATCATCTTATACAATGCATAAATGAAATCCAGAAAATGAATTACAAACTACAACAAAGCATGAAAACAAAGCAAAGTAGGAAAAATATTAAACAATAATCCCAATACCCAATACCAATACTCAACACCCAATACTCAATACCCAATACCCAATACTAATGTACCAAGAAAGATTATACAGAAAAATTCAAAATACGGAAAGATTCCACTATTTCCAAGTAATAGTTGAGGAGTCAGACCTTTGGATAGGCGTGACTCCGCATTTATATTTCGATGATTTGCCAAAAATTATAACGAATTATTTATCAAAACTTCGTGCAGAAATTGAAAATGCAATTAACAAGCATCCAAAGTTCCATTATTCGCATTTGCCAATTGGATTTATGAGGAATTATGGACAAATCGTAGAACGTATGTCAATTGCATCAATAAATGCAAACGTTGGCCCAATGGCTGCTGTTGCAGGAGCCGTTTCAGAAATGGTCGGAGAAAAGCTAATGTCTATTATCCCTAAGTCTGAAATTATTATCGAAAATGGTGGCGATATTTGGGCAAAATTTCACAATCCAATTACTATTAGCATAGAAGCAGGAGATTCATCATTTTCGGGGAAAACAGCTTTCACTGTTAATCCAAATTTATCTCCTTGCGGAATATGCTCTTCATCCGGAAAAATTGGGCACTCATTAAGCTACGGCAAAGCTGATAATGTAACAATAATATGCAAATCAGCAGCTTTAGCAGATGCATGGGCTACATCATTATGTAATATGGTAACAGATTTTTCCGGATTGGATATTGCAAACAAAATCGCCGGTTCATCTGCAGATATTCTTGGATTTATTGCTATATTTGAGGATAGCATGCTTGCTGGCGGAGATATTGAAATAACAAGTTTAAAAAGTTCAGTTTATGAAATCTGATTTAATACATATTCTTAGCAAGCGCATTCTTGTTCTGGATGGAGCTATGGGAACTCTCATTCAAAAGCATAATCTTACTGAAAAAGATTACAGAGGCGAAGAGTTCAAGGATCACAACTTGCCTCTGAAAGGCTGTAAAGATGTTTTAAACATTACACAGCCAACAATCATAGCCAATATTCATAATGAATATTTCAAGGCCGGAGCAGATATTATTGAAACTAACACTTTTAATGCTAACAAGCTATCCCTTGCCGATTATGGTTTGTCTCATATGGTTTATGATATTAATAAAGCCTCAGCTAAATTAGCATCAGAAGTTGCCAAAAGATGGACAGCAACAGACTCTAAAAAACCAAGATTTGTGGCAGGTTCAATTGGTCCAACTGGCAAAATGGCTTCATTATCGGCAGATGTAAATTGTCCAGACATTAGAAACATCAGTTATGATGAGTTATATGAAGCTTATAATGAACAGGCTCTTGGATTAATCGATGGGGGCGTAAACTTGTTGTTGATTGAAACAGTATTCGATACAATTAACGCTAAAGCAGCAGTTGCAGCATGCGCAGATGCAATTTCTGAAAGAAGTTCTGATGTGAAAATAATGGTTTCTTTTACTATTTCAGATGGCAGTGGCAGAACTCTTTCCGGACAAACACCTGAAGCATTTATTGCTTCATTGCCGACTGATTCTGTTATATGCATTGGACTAAACTGTTCGCTTGGTGCTGATCTTATGAAGGAATATCTTTTTAGAATTAAAGATGAGACTAATTTATTTATAAGTGCATATCCCAATGCCGGAATGCCCGACCATCATGGTCATTATAATGAATCTCCTCAGAAAATGGCTGAAAAGATTAAAAGGTTTGCAGATGAAGGTTTGATAAATATTGTTGGAGGATGCTGCGGAAGCACTCCTGAGCATATTGCTGACATTGCAGAGGCCGTAAAGGATGTTAATCCAAGATTTCCGGCTATTTCCAAAAAGCAAACAATTATTGCAGGACTTGAACCATTAGTTATTGGCAAAGAATCTAACTTTATCAATATTGGTGAGAGGACAAATGTTTCAGGTTCAAGCAAATTTGCAAACCTTATAAGGGAAAATAAATTTGAAGAAGCTCTTGCCATAGCTCACGAGCAGGTTGAAAATGGTGCCCAGATTATTGATGTGAGCATGGACGATGCAATGCTTGATGCTAAAGAATGCATGGTGAAGTTTCTCAACTATATTGGGTCCGACCCTAAAGTAGCTAGAATCCCGATTATGGTAGATTCTTCAAAATGGGATGTAATAGAAGCGGCATTGAAATGTATTCAGGGCAAGGCAATTGTTAACTCAATCAGCCTCAAGGAAGGCGAAACTGCTTTTATTGAAAAAGCGAAACGTATTATGAGGTATAATGCGGCAATTGTTGTAATGGCTTTTGATGAGGAAGGGCAAGCTGTCGGATTTGAACATAAAATTAAAGTTGCTGAAAGGGCGTATAATTTGCTCAAAAAAATAGGATTCCCTCTGCAGGATGTAATATTCGACCTTAATGTGCTTATTATAGGCACAGGAATGACAGAGCATAATGATTATGCCATGAATTTTATAAAAGCTGTAAAATGGGTAAAGGAGTATCTTCCTTTGGCAAAAACCAGCGGAGGCATCAGCAATCTTTCTTTTGCATTCAGGGGCAACGATTATATAAGAGAAGCTATGCATTCTGTTTTTCTATATCATGCTATAAATACCGGTTTGGATATGGGAATTGTGAATGCAGGAAAACTTCCAATTTATGATGATATTCCTAAAGAATTAGTAAAACTATTAGAAAATCTAATCTTTAATAAAAACGAAAATGCCGCTAATGCACTTATTGATTTTGCCAAAAACAATAATCGTAAAGCAAAAACTAACAATAACAGCATAAACACCTGGAGGAATGAATCCTTTGATAAAAGACTTGAGTATTCTTTGATTCATGGTATAACGAACTATCTTGAAACAGATATAAATGAAGCTTTAAATAATGGAAATACTGCTTTGAATATTATAGAAGAACCTATGATGAATGGAATGAAAACTGTTGGAACTCTTTTCGGGCAAGGGAAAATGTTTCTACCTCAGATAGTAAAGAGCGCAAGGGTTATGAAACAGGCTATTAATATTCTCAAACCATATATTGAAGATGAAAATGCCATTGAATCCGATTCAGGGAATGGCAAAATAATACTAGCTACAGTAAAGGGAGATGTTCATGATATTGGTAAAAATATAGCTTCAGTAATTTTGGCTTGTAATAATTTCATAATTATTGATTTAGGTATAATGGTTTCTGCAAACAAGATAGTTGAAAGCGCCATAACTGAAAAAGCAGATATGGTTGGACTTAGCGGACTCATTACCCCATCTCTTGATGAAATGATACATGTTGCCGGTGAAATGCAAGCCGCCGGACTCACGATTCCTATACTTATAAGCGGTGCTGCTACATCTGAGATGCATACAGCAGCGAAAATTGCAACGGCGTACAATGGACCGGTTGTTTATGTAAAAGATGCTTCACAGGCTGCTCATATTGCCAAGACGCTATCAGATAGAAAGCTTAATCAAAAATTCATTAATGAAAACTTCGAAAAGCAAAAGCACTTGCGTGAATCATTATCAGAGAGAAATCAGGGGAAATTGTCACTTTCTTTGGAGGAAGCAAGAAAGAATAAAGTGAAAATTGACATTTCACTTATTCCACCTGCACCTAAACATAAAGGAGTTTTTCTGATAGAAGACCAGCCAATAGCAGAGCTTATTCCATATCTAAACGAAAAAGCATTCTACCACGAATTGGATATGAACAGAGCAGGACGTTTTGTTATAAAAGATGCTGAAGAAGTTAGAAATCAGATATGGCTGGATGCATTATCATTATTACAAAAAGTAGCAGAAAATAAACTTATAAAAGCTCAGGCGGTTTATGGTTTTTTTGAAGCTTATTCAGAAAATGAGGATGTAATTGTTCTTAATAACTCAGATAAAACATCATTTCATTTTCCAAGAAATCTTGATCCTCATAAAACTCACAATCAAAGCATTGCAGATTATATTGCATCAAAAGGATCAAACCAAAAAGACCATATTGGACTGTTTGCAATTACTGCCGGCATAGGAGTAGATGAGCTGGCATTTCAATTTGAGAAAGAGGGCGACTTATATAATTCTTTAATTATAAAAGTTTTGAGCAATTGTTTGGCTGAAGCTTTTTCAGAAATGCTTCATTATAAAGTAAGAAAGGAATATTGGGGCTATTCGCCTGAAGAAGCTTTTAATATTGAAGCTTTTAGAAAAAATAATTATCAGGGAATAAGGCCGGCGCCTGGCTATCCTTGCTGCCCGGATCATAGCGAGAAAAAGAAAATCTTTGAAATGTTGAATGTAGAAAACACAACAAATATGAAGCTAACAGAAAACTATATGATAATGCCACTCGCAAGCATTTGTGGCTATTATTTCGGTCACCCGGAAACGAGGGTTTAAAATTGGGGTATCGGGTATCGGGTATCGGGTATCAGGTTTCGGGTAAACATACCAGACCTGACACACCTTCACCCGACACCTGACACCTGACACCCGACACCTGACACCTAAAACCTGACACCTAAAACCTAAACCCTATTTTATGATAATCGCTGATTTACTTAAAAACACAAAAAAAACACTTTTCTCATTTGAGCTCCTGCCGCCACTTAAAGGCAAGGACATAAGTGCAATCTATGATGCGATTGACCCACTTCTAGAGTTTGAGCCATCATACATTAACGTTACATACCATCGTGAAGAGGTGGTTTATAAAAAAAGGCCTGACGGGTTGCTAGAGGAAAAATCTGTTAGAAAAAGGCCTGGTACTGTTGGCATTTCTGCTGCTATTATGCACAAGTATAATGTTGAAGTCGTTCCTCATATACTTTGCTCAGGATTCACCAAAGAGGAAACAGAAGATGCACTAATAGACCTCAACTTTTTAGGAATTCACAATATATTGGTTTTAAGAGGCGACCCGGATAAAGCAACAAAAACATTCAACCCTACACCCGGTGGCCACAAATATGCGTCGGAGCTAATACAGCAAATAGCTGATATGAATAAAGGAAAATATCTCGATGATGAAATTCAGTACCCCACTCCCACTTCATTTTCTATAGGAGTGGCAGGATATCCTGAAAAACATCCTGAATCACCAAATTTCGAAACCGACATCAAAGTGCTGAAACACAAGATAGCAGCGGGCGCAAAATATATTGTAACTCAGATGTTTTTTGACAATAATCACTATTTTCGTTTTGTGGAAAAATGCAGAAATGAAGGCATTAACGTTCCGATTATTCCCGGGATAAAGCCAATTTCATTAAAATCACATATTAACACTTTACCAAGAAGCTTTTATGTGGATATGCCTATAGCACTTTCAATAGAAGTAGAAAAATGCAAAAACAATGAAGAAGCGAAGCAAATTGGCATTGAATGGACAACACAACAGGCCAAAGAACTTAAATCATATGGAGTGCCAAGCATACATTTTTACACAATGGATAGGTCTGATAATATTGCACAGATTGCAAAAGCCGTTTATTAAAAGTAGTTTCTTATTCATTTAGTGGATGTTATAAAAAAATAAATCAACTTTATTGTTCTTTGTAATAATTAAAGTATTACCTTTACGGCTCATTTAAAATTTTTTATATATGAATAAAGGAACAGTAAAGTTTTTCAACCAGCAAAAAGGCTTTGGTTTTATCACACCTGACGAAGGTAGTAAAGATGTATTTGTACATCATAACGGTCTAGTAGATGAGATAAACGAAGGCGATAAAGTTAGCTATCAAGTTGAAGATACTCCAAAGGGATTGAGCGCTGTAAATGTTAAAGTGATATAATTTTAGATTTTATACTTAAAAGCATGTTACCGAGTGGTCACGATAATGCTCTCTGAATAGAGAGCATTTTTTTTGTCTAAAAAACTGGGAAAGAGATTTACACTTTTCTTTTTTCCTCGGAGCACCTTCCACCCCAACACCTGCTTCCCAATATTGGGAATAAAGAAAAAAGACAAACATAAGCCGTTGGCAATCATCTAAAGAGCTAATTGTTTTGATTTTCCACTGCACCTTCCACCGCAAAATCACAATTTGCCTTCCCAATATTGGAAAAAACCACCAATAACAGGCATTGGAACAATGGCGACAGGTCAAGCCCTGTCGCTACAGTTGCATCCGGTGGTGTTTTATGGCCGGTCAAGCCCGGCCAATACAAGGGTTGGTGCTTTGGAACAAAGGGTCTCTCTCTTGACGGAAAATGATTGTAAGGATTGTGCAGATTGAAAGGATTGAAGATTCATAAGATTTGTAAGATTCGTAAGATTTTTAAGATTGAAGATTAACAGACCTTGAGTCTTCCAAACCACCTATGCCAGAATAGAGCAGTGCGCAGGCCCGGCAACCGAAGCCATAAGACTCCGGAAGTTTCCAGTTCCTACGGAAGCTGGAAATTCCTTTCGGTCGGACGAACTGGAAGCTTCCGAAGGAACTTCCAGCTTCCGGAAGAGGTTAGAAATTCATTTCGGTCGGAGCGCCGAACATCGAGTTCCTGATGTCTTAACCCCCTAAATAGCTGGACACAAAATTAAAATTAATTTTGTAACAGTAAATTTAGGAAATCATGAAAAGATCACACAGAAAATTTACACCTGAAGAGCGATTATCGATTATTCAGGAAGT
>Ga0208244_100292_pt1 | contig 55387 bp, 48 predicted proteins | sample SubbioCR12Aug_5A_FD_184828 | JGI IMG/M metagenome (GOLD analysis project Ga0208244, IMG submission 184828) | Serpentinite rock and fluid subsurface biosphere microbial communities from McLaughlin Reserve, California, USA - CR12Aug_5A (SPAdes) | ecosystem: Environmental > Terrestrial > Deep... | reverse complement strand
AGTTTCTTCAGGCGCTGTAATTATGTGTAGTTGAGGTTCGCACCAAGCGACAGCTCTATTGGGCGGACCTCAACGGTAATACTGCATATACACATAGTTGGTTACTACACATAGGGGTCGGTAACGGGCATTGGCAGTCCAACCAACTATTGCTCATAACAAGTCAGAGCATTTTTAAACGATCCAACCGGATTTTGCACAAAACGGCGCGATTAAAAAGCATGAGCCGTTCTGATTTAAAACCTAGAATGCAAATAGCCGTTTTTAATTAATGGGTGGAAGATCGTTATTGGATGGCGTGTGAGGTATATCGCTTTTGCTTGGCTTTTTATCGTTCATGCCAAAAGTCTCTTTGAAAGAGTCAACCGATTGTTTTGCTGCATTTGAAATATCATTTTGTAAAGAATCAATCTTGTTATTCGCAGCGTTAGCGCCATCACGCGCCAAGTCATTCCCTGCATTGCCAAAGTTTTTACCGGCTTTAAGCCCCATATTCGTGCCATTTATTTCATCGGGATTTAGATGCCCACCCTCTTTAAATTTTGCCGGGTATGGCTCAAATCTGTCTTTGTTTTTATAGCCGCTCAATTCATTTGCCACTTTGGCTTTCAAATCACCGACTCTTGAACTGTTGCCTGCGGGTTTTGAGCCAAAACCAGCCTGGCTGTTTTTGGCTCCGAAACCTTGCGATCTTGCGGTTTTATTTTCAGAACTTGCCGAATGAGCCATTGCTTTATTGGCTTGACTTGGGTGGAGACCCGATTTGGGCATTTGCTCATTTTTACTCGGCATTCCCTTTGATCTTCCTCCCATGTAGCCTCTTCTTCCGCTACCGGAACCTTCATCACCATCAACATCTTCCCCGCCCCCTTTTGCTGTAGATCTGAATTCGCCGGCTGTTTTCTCGCTAACGATTCCATCTACACTTTGTTGGTCTTTACTAAAGGCATCATGCCCAATTTCTACCTCAGTTTGAGTGTTGGTTGGCATGAGCTTGCTATTCACAATCTCAGCAGCTTTTACCGGATCGTGTTGATTCAGCATTAAAAAGCCAGATAATGCTTCGCGTTCATGACTCCCCGGTTCTAAGACTGCGCTGGAATTATTAATCTCGTACTGGGCATTTTTGGAGAGCTCGCCATAATCCTTTTCGCCCATTTTATTTTTCAATTCTATTTGCGCATTTTTGATATCGGCAAGTGCGCCAGAATTAACAAGACGGGTCGCCAAATCCTGGTAAGGCGCGACTAGCGATTTGCCGGCGGAATCCTGCATGGTCGCGGTCTGAGTATATTTTTCGCTGGCCTGTTTGACGGCGTTCAGTTGACTTTGGTACTGCTTTCCAAGGGCTTCCATTTCCTCGGAAGACTCGAAGCTTTGGTTAGTGCTGGTATTGGATCTCCCGGATGATGATGTTGTTACATCACTCCCCATCACTCCGCTATTTACGACATGCTGAGCCATATCGCCCAGTTCTTTGGCTCTTGCCGCACTCACGCCTGAGTTTGACATCAAAGACGCCTGAACCGAGGCGCCGATCATGTCTGAGCCCAAGCCACCTTTAAGGGCTCCATTAACCCCTGCTTGAACCGACTCTGATTCTTGCTGTGACATACTTTGCGAGCTACTTGTTGTTCTTCCATCGCTCGAAGACCAATTGCTACCATCAGTTATGGTCTTATTCATGGCACTGGTGACCCCGCTGGCTTGACTGCTCATTGTTCCCGATCGGCTTGAAAGCTGATTGATTTTGCTTAAGGTTTCGCTAGCACTACTGCTTGCACTTTTGAGCGAATCCGTCGCGCTTTGTGATGCCCTTGCAAAGGTTGAAGATGCAGAGTAATTGGTATCAGCCATTGCTGATTTTTTAGAAGCTGTGTTTGGCGACATTTCCGCCATTGATCCCATAGTGCCCCATGACGAAGATTCCATGGGTTTTTGAATGTTTTGTGGACTCACACTGCTCGAAGCGCCTGATGTCATTTTGCCTGCTAAGTTAGTTGCTGCAACTGATCCTCCGTACACTAACATCAATGATAATGCCGGGACACTCGATGCCAGCATCCCACCGGCTGAAAGCCATGTTTCAAGAGTGCCGTATAGTTGATCGTGCATGACCATGGCATCAAGTCCTGAGCCATTCTCTTCCGCATGATTTGCAGCTGTTTCCAATATTCTTGTCGTGACTATGGTGATGTATAGGTTGCAGATTGCCATTAATGGCCCCCACAGTGCGATCCATATCATCATCTGTATGTATCGCGCTATCATCGTCATACCCATAGGACCTATCGTTGACAGAAAGGCGACTATTGGTGAAATCGCAACCGAAAACATTTCAACGAATGCCATCAAAGGTTTTGCTATTTCATTAAATTTGTTCTGTTCTCCAGCCCATTGAACTTGAAGATTTAGTGTCCCTTGTCTATCAATAAATGCTTTTTCGCCTTCTCTTAGATAAGAAGCCATGAGTGCATTTCTCATGAATATTTGGGAATCGTTTAAAACATTGCCAAGGGCACTGGACGCAACTTCTATCCTATCCACTGCTTTTATATCTGGGTTTGTTATCCCCAATACGCTCGCAACATGTCTATCAAGGGCGTCAAAAAAGGTATCGTTGCTTAAATATTTGCTTATTGCTTCATAGGCATCTTTGCAATTTTTTTGCTCAGCTGCAGATGCATTAGGCAGTGTTAACATGACATCAATATTAATAAAGGTTGTTTTCATTGCCTCCCATAAATCAGTTGATTTTTCCAGTGTTTCTCTCGTTACTTCATGATCGCCATCGGGAAGGTCCAAATCAAACATGACACAATTTTCTATATATCCATTGATAGATTTACCAAGATCACCCACCATTAATGAGCTTGATCCAGCTGTCCCTATTGATATTCGTCTGAGCTTTAGAAGCGTTTCAAGAGAATTAAGATAACCGTGAGCAATTAAACTCGCTTCGTTTGGTGTCGAAAAAGCTGTTTCAAACATATCGGTCATCCTTACCCCCATGGTTGATACAATAGACATTGGCACCGCCAAGCCTAATGGAACGTTTGCTACTGTTCTTACTTCGCCCGTATAAATATCCTCGATCAAAACAGTATCTTTCGGTATAAACATTGTTGAATAAACAATAAGCCCTACTAATGCATGTCTTAGAGGAAACTGCTGATCTGTTATGTACTTAAATGAAATAATTAAAATACCTAAGGTAAATCCTGTGCTCATTAATTTGCCGATGCTATCGTTATTGAATACCATCGCCGCACCTTGAAACGCGCTATACAGTAATTCTCCATCACCGATACTCAAGATCTCGTAAGCCATCTTTTAATACCTTTTATTGTGATTTGGAGTTCTCATTGAATTAACAATATTTTGTTGCAGATTAATAAGTGAATCTACACCTTGTATCGTTTCACCAGAAACCCGGCGCTCTTCATTAAATTGCAATCTAGTATCTCGCATAACAGTTAGCATGGATGAATCCATTGGTCGACCCGTTGCTGCGACAGCGTTTCTTACGACATCGAACATTTCATCAACTATTCTATTTGTCAGCTCTGTGCTTTCAATGTCTACCATGCGTTCTGCAACAAGAGCTGCAGCCTGTATTTCTGGAGCAAGTTTTCTCAATAACCCATAGATTCCAGGCGAAGTTGCTTGAATAAACTGCTTTTCTTCATTACTAAATTCAGCGCCACCGCTTCGATTGGCTAGTTTCCTTACAATTCCGCCACTACAAGCGGCACAAGTTCCGTTGCCCCATAACATTTTTCTAACTTTCGTCCTCATGCCATCGAATGTTATTGTTTGTGAATTATCGCCATCCGGTAATAAACATTCTGCTGATTCACAGTTATAGATTTCAACGCTTCCACCCTCTATAAAATCTCTTACCTTAATCAGAGGAGGTCTAAAATCGTATTTGATATCAGAGCCATCTGCATTTTTATCAATGATCAACGTTCCTGTTAAGCTCATTAAAACCATCTTCAATTGGGTGTCACCATTATCAAACCAACTGATAGCGTTTGCTGTTTCTAATGCCTCATAGACAACGTTACCTGTAATTTCATCCGTACTTCCTTGCACGATGACTGTTTTTGCAGGTGATTCTGTTTGGTTTTCCTGTGAATCAAAAAAGTCAGAGAGATAACCATGCTCTGTGTTTATAGAAGACGCTTTTTTCATCCTCTCGTCGTGCCAGGCCTGTAAACCGGTAGATCCGGCCATAGTGCTTGTAATCCACTTACCAGCCTCACACGAATTTCGCATGAGTGCATTTATTTGCGCTATATCTTTTTGAAGTTTAGAAATGATTTGTGCGCAAGTCGGGCACATCCCTTCAATAGCTAATTGAAATGCATATCCAATTGCAGCCTGAGCAATGCTTCGCATCAGCTGAGTGAGCTGTTCACTATTGATATACGAAAAAGATCCGCCGAACATGTCGATCCCGTTGCAGCCACCCTTAAAATTGGGTGGGACAAATGAAATCAAATTGGGATGCACAACTTTATTTCTCATTGAGATAGTGCCGCCAGTTATGACACCGCGGCGCTGAGTTTCATAAGAACCTCCCGGTGTCACGTTGATCATGTCGTTAAACATGCCACTCAGCTCTTCATTCAGGCCTGCCTGTGCCGGCGTTGCAATCAATAGGGGTAAAAGTACAAGAAAAATCAGGCAGCACTTGTTCATCAGATTAAGTCCAGGCAATGTTTTGGATAAAATCGATTCTTCTTTAGGTATTGTCTTGAGGTAACTATGCCCTAAATTACCCGCATCTACCTTATCGAAAGAAGCCGTTTTTTCAGCGTCTTTTAGTTTGCCCACGACAAAACTGTTTTCATGATCTGCGCGCTGAATTGAGGAAAAAATCCTTTTGATTGATTTGTAGGCCCAAAATCGTGGGTTGGCAGGTGCCATTCTCGATTGACGACAGATTCGATGGTGCCTAGTTCATCTATCAACCCAATTTCCAAGGCTTGTTCACCCCCCCAAATTTCTCCGGTTGTGTAGTTAAACCCTTCCCTGATCGTTCCTTTGCGTTTTTCTTGAAATTCCTTGGCAAATACCACCGCCATTTGATCGACAATTTGCTGCGCTTTCTCTTCTGATTCTTTCGACATGGCAGCAAAAGGATTCAGCATGTTTTTATGGACACCTGAAGCATAAATGCGTTGATTGATGTCCCATTTTTCGGCTAGTTTGTGAAAATCCCATCCTGCTATGATGGCGCCAATGGAGCCTACCATGCTATATCGTCCGGCAATGATTCGATCGGCATGCAATGCCAGCATATACGCCGCGGAGGCACCCGTATTGCCTATGAAGGCATATACGATTTTCCCTGTTTCCACTTTTAAGCGATCCAGTGTTTCGGCAATACGCTCAGACTCGAAAGGTTGTCCGCCAGGACTGTCGATATTCAAAGCAACTGCTTTGACTTTGGGAGAGTGAAAGACCTTTTCCAAAACCGGCACCAACTCTTCCGCTGATGCCAACTGACCTGCGCCGATTGAGCCAGACACATTCACGATCGCTACAATCTCTGCATTTGGCATTAGTTTGTAGCCAAGGCTGCTGGCATAAAAAGCCAAATAAACCGCAAAAAGACCTACACCCATTCCTGAAAAAGCGAGTCTTTTGATCCATCGCCAACGGCGTTCTGACCGTCGTTCCTTCAGAAGATCGCTCAATACGTGATCGGCCAAAATTGAATTAACGTCATATTGTTCAAGTTCATCATATTTTTTATCGGGTTTCGACATTAGGATTACTTCTCACAGCTGTTTTTTTAAGTTATCTCGTAGGGTTTTCACCAGATCATTGGGGTTATTCATGATGTCTTCATCGATGTTCTGGATCGTCTTGGTTTCAACCTGAATAGGTTTGACCTTGCGCGTTTCCTCATATTCTTGGTTATTTAGCCAGCCATTCTGGTGTGCCAGCGCAATCGAACGCTTGATGATTTCATCGCCTGCCAACAATCCCTGTCCAAGCTGAATGGCACCGCCGTTCTCGCCCGGTTTAACTAAAAATAGTGATGGGGTCGTTTCAACACCCAGTTTTTTCGCTTGACCACGGTCCATCGTGAAATCCGGAAAGCTTCCACCGGTTAGCGGCAAGCCATCACGACCAATGGCCAGCACCTTAAATCCGTAGGCATTGATCAAGCCTTTCAATACACCGGCCTGTTTAACGCAGAAATCGCATGTGCTGTCATAGAAAAACCAAAGCCCCGCGGTTTCAGCGAGTTTTTTTGCAGCTTTTTCCGTTCCCCTGGTCGACATTTCATCTTTGGCAAATGCACCAAAGGTAGCAATGGGTCTTCTGGAGTTTTCATCCAACAGCGCATCAGCCATCACAACTCTTTGCGAAACTTCTGAAAACTTTTCTGCCTTGTCGAGCATTACCCGTTGCAGGTACATGTACGTTGATACATTTTGTTGTGTAGGGTTGTCGATTGCCTTGTCTCTATACGTTTCCATGTTTTTTCGGAACCATTCAGCAGACAAGGGTTTTGGCCCATCCGGCTTTGCTAAAGTCGGTTCTTCCTTTTTCTCTGGAACGGATTGCTTAGAAGGCGCTATCGGTTCGGGTTCAGGAATAGCCTCTGTAGGCGGTTCTTCATACCAAAACCAACCTCTTTCTTTGTCTTCATAGAAGGGTGAGTCATTGTGCAGAACCGATAATTGTCCTCGTCCATCCGACACACCGAAAAAACCGCCTCCATCACGCTCGTTCCCGATGGAAATAGAACTATGACCGCCCAATGAGACGGCCATAAATAAAGTCAGCAATCGAACTCTCACGCGCTTTCTGATTCGATTTCAGCGTTAATTTCTGCCTGTGCTTCAACAGAAATTTTTTTGCTTGATTTTTTTGGGGCGTCTTCGCGATTACTCGACTCATCTTGCTCAACCGCACTGATAATTTCGGTTTCGGAAACAGCCAATTCCTCGAAATGTTGATCTTGACCACCAGCTGTTCTGGCTTCCTCTTCACGTGCGCGTCTTTGTTCGTTAAAACGGTTTCTGACGCCGATCATCAATGCCTGGCAGCGCTGATGCGCATCGTTAAATTCTTTTTCGATTTCCGTCAGTGCTTGACGTTTTTCAATATCGGTTAACTTGCAAGCCAGCCACAACACTCTCAGCTTTTCTTCTAGATCGCGAGCTGAGTTGAGCGCGTTTAAAAATAACATTGCAATCGGGTCAATGATCGTGACATTGACTGACTCGTACTGTGCTTGTCCGATCCTGATACTGCTATTGTTGATAATCTGATCAGCCACAACGATTTTTTTATCGATGTTCTCCTTCACACCATTGATGATGGCAATCATTTCCCTCGTCACTTTTTGCTCAACATCAAAACTTTGGCCTCTACCAATGCTGCAGTAGAACCGCGTCAGATAGGCCGACCGGGAAATTTCACGAAATCTAAGCCGGTAAACCCGCATGACGGCATCGGTAAAAGTCGCTTTTTCAATGATTTTGCTGTTTCGACAGTTTTCAATGAATTGCCTTCTATATTGAAAAGATGATTCTCTTTTGGGTGGAGTTTGGGTGTTTTCGGCCATAATGTGTCCTCTTTGCTTTGAAATGAACTACTGATTTAGTTTCCTTCCGACGTTAAAATATCTTCGATCGCCTCCGCCGTCGTCATGCCACGGCTTGTTCTTTCGGTGATTTTCTTGATATCATCAGGATGAGTTGAGTACAAAAGCTTGGTGTATTTATCCACAATGAGTCGTCCGATACCGACCCCATAACTGGTAACGAAAAAAATTTCTGAATATTGCCCAGTGACTGTATGCACCGATTTTAGGAACGTGTAACCACCTTCACCGATCATCAACCGGTTTTGCCGTTTGATCGACTCAATGGTTTCAGGTTTTTGGAATAACAGATAAAGGTTGGCTGAGTTTTCCGCGATCGCGACACCTGACGGCGAGTTGTACAAATCATTCAAAGACTGGGTAATAGTGATAGCGGCACCGTTGTACTTCCGAAAACGGCGATAACCTGTTTCGATAAATTTCGCTATGTTGCCTTTGGCGAGGAGATCCCATGCCTCGTCAATGATTAGGATTTTTCGTTGATCACGATTTCCAAGATACATGGCTTGCTGGATCTGATAAATCAGGATCAATAAGACTACTTGTTGCAAGTGGCTTCTCCCTTTCAGTTCCTCCAACTCGAGACAAGTCAGGGTGTTATCGAAATTGACGTTGTTGTCACCGTTGAAAAATCGGCCGTATTCGCCAGAGGTGGTGAAGGCAAATAATTGATGCCCCATGTCAACAACCCGCCGGTCGTCATCTTGCAACAGCAGGTCGGCAACTAGATCCACGGTCATGCTGCCTTCATGCTCATCCCATAATTCTTTGAGAATTGTCCGAAGTCGTGCAATCTGCAAGTCCGACAACTTGTCTTCCATGGCGGCCATGGATACGATAATGCCAACCAGCATGTCGGCCTCTTCGTTATAATTTTTGATAATTTGAAACGGGTTCAAACAGATTTCGCTGTCCTCACCGAATTCAACAAAATCGCCACCGATAGCCCCGGTCAGCTTTTCATAGGATCGACCAATATCGATTACCCAGCACTTAGCCCCCGAGCTGATATAGGACGTAATGATGTCGTTAGTTAAAAAGGATTTTCCGGAACCGGAAGCGGCAACGACGCAGGTGTTGTAATTTGTATTCGAATCAAAAAGATCCATATTCATGACCTGTCCGCCTCTTGAAATGAACGTTAACTGAGGCGTTCCGGTTCCGCTCCAATCGGAGATGATGGGCAAAAATTCAACTGCATGCTTTGACCCGCATCGCTTATAACGCTGGAGAAATTGCACGGCTTTTAAATCAGCGCAAAACGGCATCGAGTTGACCAGCATGGGTAGCGTGATGAACTTATCTTCTTTCATTCCCCAGCCGATTTCGCTGAAATACGTTTGAGCTTCAGTGAGACGCGTTTCGCTATTTGCCAAAGAATCCGTAAAAAGCCCTACACAGAGATTAACTTTTACTATTCGATCGCCATCATTGATCGAGTTGAACAGCAAGTCTGAGCTTTCTTTCTTGAAAATTAACTTGGGATTGAATTTCAGCATCGGTCCGAAAGCCTGGTAGTTGACGGCATTGCGCTCCTTATCGGCTGTTGCTTTTTCTGCTGCGTTATCCGGGATGAAAATATTTAGATTGATGAAAAAATTGCCGTGAATGCCACGATTCCCTGTTAAAGGATCACCAATCATTCGCCGCATGTTTTGCAAGCTCATTTGTCCCGGAAGTCGGCCAGGCGACAAAATTCTCAATCGTTTATCGCCCAACCAAATTCCATTGGAATCCGTTTGCATCATGTCATCGTATTCGCTTAACTGTTCGTTGACCGGCGACGTTTGATCGTAATATGGCGCAGGGTTTCTCCAGTTAGCTTCATGACCCCAGTGCAATAGTTGACCCATCAGACGGAGATAAAGCTCGGCGTCGATAGTGTTAGGCACAAAGCCTGCCGATTTCAGTGTTTGTTCGAAGGACAATCTCAAATCACGAGCGGATGCAATCTCATGCTGAGTCGGGAGGTGATTCTTTTTTTCAAGCGGAATTTTGATCGTGAAAATCACCTTGTATTCGCGCACTAAAGATGGCGCATGAAGGCTAAGCGCTTGTCTAGAGCCTGACTCTAGCATTTTCAGTCGATTGTTCATCGACTCTTTCAACGCCTCATCCTTAATCGTTCGCATGGCTTTGATCTTGTCTAGCGTGGGTCTTATGTCTTGAGATCCCAGAAGCATGACTTGAATAAAGCTTTCTTTCGGGTAGTCAAACGAAAACAGTACGTTTAATCGCTGAGTGGTTGACTCATCAGATCCTGGAATGGGTTTCGCCACGAAACCAAAGCCGATGTAACCGTCGGCCATTGTGAACAAATTTGATTCATCGTCATACGATTCGACGGGAATCAGCTCTCTTAGCGTGTGGCGTTTAAGCTGTTTTTCATATACAAAGGCACCCACAAATGATCTCCTGGTTTTTTCACTAAAACACAAGATTAATCATATAGCAGTGATTTGTTTTGCATCGAGGTGAAAGACGCGGTTTTTCGGCCCCTTTCGATTTTTTTTTGCGCATTTTTTGCCAATACCGACGACTTTCACAGCTACTCGCTGTTTTGCGCCAATTATGCAGACTGGGTAGCAGCAGAAGCGCTCGATGCTGTTGCTGCATGGAGGGCTTAATTCGAACCGGCCTCCCGGGACTTGACCCAGATTCAAATGGCGTCATTACTGCTATGCAACTGGCTGAACAAAGACCAGAACCAGTTGTTGACTAGGCTTTGAGATAGCGGCAAAACCTATGATCTGATGGAAATAATGGACAACCGCAATAGGCAATCCTCTAGCGTATGAAGCGATTCAAAGAACGGCTATTTGCTAAAAGAGGTTGGAATTTGACTTTGGATAGCTCTTGGCTTGGTTGGGTTGGGTTGGGTTGGGTTGGGTTGGGTTGGGTTGGATTATACCGTCTTGTTACGACTCATTTTATTCTTGACGCTCGCGTTTCTCCAAAGCTTCCATTCTGCCGAAGCCAGATTCTGGAATTGAATTACTACAATGCAGCCATTGGCGACCTCAACCAAACGGCCAAAAAAATATCTTTGATCACTGACGGCAAAGTGAGTCATTGCCACCAATGATTAGGCTTGGGTCAAAATCCAGTTAAAACCTAAGCCACTTATGAAAATCACGGCGTTGCTGGTCCGGAATGTTGCGTAAACTAAGCTGCGACTCGAACGCCTGACTTAAGGATGCGGTAACGGTCAACATGACACCCTCCAATTTCACCTATTGGCTCAGTTTGAATGATATACGGAAGGGGGCAATCCTTGCAGTTCACGAGTTTACTGTTGCGACCCAGTTTTCATGGTAGATATACTGTGAACAGATTAATAACTTGTTGGGCGTCAGATTTCGTGGCATCGTGCAGATGTCATTACTTGTAGGAGGTAGAAATTATGAAACTAAGTTGAGTTCCTGGTGTCGCCTGAGTCTTCAGTCATCCGTGTTTGAAAACTCAGGCTTCAAAATTAGCCCAGCGGTATCGGGTTAAGACTCAACCAGCTCCCCGTGATGCACGGGAGACGTTATGAAGAAATGCCGTGAATCCTCGCGGCGAAACAGGCACCCCGGGGTTTTGCCGGCTCCGGGCGCTGCGGCAGGCGGTTAAACAGCACGGGGCCAGGGCAACGGGCCGTGCCGCCGGTAAAAACTCTTCATAACCGGGCGAGGCACACGTTACGGAGCGGGCAACCTCTCCAGAACGAACCGTAAGGTTCAAACTTTTTAGGAACACTATGCGTATTTTGGTTCTCGACAGTCGGCGCAACCCTTTGATGCCATGCCATCCGGCACGCGCAAGACGCCTGCTGTCCAACGGCAAGGCCGCCGTGTTCCGGCGGTTTCCGATGACGATCATTTTGAAGGACCGTGTGGGCGGCACCGTTCAGCCCGTCACGCTCAAGCTCGATCCCGGCTCAAAAACCACCGGCATCGCCTTAGTAGGCGATTTCAATCGGGGCTCGACCGTTTTGGCGGGCATCGAACTCAACCATCGCGGGCAAATGATCCGGAATGAGCTTGCCGATCGACGGGCCTACCGCCGTGGACGCCGGCAACGTCATACCCGCTATCGGGCACCACGGTTCAATAACCGACACCGGCCGGATGGCTGGCTCCTTCCTTGCAGCACCGGGTAGACACGACGATGACCTGGGTAACTCGGTTACTGAAATTTGTGCCGGTAACGGCCATCGCTCAGGAACTGGTCCGCTTCGACATGCAGTTGATGCAAAACCCGGACATCACGGGTGTGGCGTATCAACAAGGCACGCTGGCCGGTTACGAGATCCGCGAGTACCTGTTGGAAAAATGGGGCCGCCAATGCGCCTATTGCGGAAAAAGCGATTTGCCGTTGGAAGTTGAGCATATCGTTGCCAAGGCCAATGGCGGCTCGAACCGGGTGTCCAATTTGACCTTGGCTTGCCACGACTGCAACGGTCGGAAAGGCGCACAGCCCGTCGAGCAGTTCTTGAAACGCAAGCCCGACCTGTTGAAAAGGATTCTGAGCCAAACCAATACCCCTCTCAAAGATGCCGCCGCCGTCAACAGCACCCGTTGGGCTTTGTTCAACGCATTGAAAGCCATTGGCTTGCCTGTCGACACAGGCACAGGCGGCCAAACCAAATTCAATCGCTCTCGCCTGGGTATTGCCAAAAGCCATTGGGCCGATGCCGCCTGCGTGGGGTATGTGGATGTTTTGCATGTGCCCTCGATAAAACCGCTAAACGTCATGTGCGCCGGCCACGGTACCCGGCTCAACCAGAAACGCGACCGGTTCGGTTTTCCGCGCGGTGCGGCTCGGGCCTGCACCGACTACCAAGGCTTCAAAATCGGCGCCTATGTCGAACTGGATCAGCCCACCGGCAAATATGCGGGACGCTGGCGGGGAAACCTGGCCGGCATTCGCGCCGACGGCCGACTCGATATTCGAGTGACTCGCAAGGGTAAGCCCGCCAAAATTACGGCCAACGCCAAATATTACAAATTACTTCAACAACCCGATGGATACCGCTATGCCTAATGCACCAGAAAACCGTTTGCAGGCCGCCTACATCCACAAAATGCACGCCATTAAGAAAGCTTTTTGTGATCGATGCTTAACGGCGGGGGCGTTATATGTCCATATATAACTTCCTGGCGGTTGTCATGGCGGAGCCATTCGGTACGAAGTTGAAGGCGAGCCGCTGACTCATGCGCTATGTCATTGTTCTGACTGTCGGCGGCACTCCGGCGCTCCAATGGTGGGATGGACCATGTATCCCCATGAGGCCATCAAGATTACGAAGGGCGCACCTAAGACTTACGAGTCATCGCAACATGGCCGACGGCAGTTCTGCCCAGACTGCGGGACAGGGCTTTTCTACGAGAATGCTTCTATTCTACCCGGTCTAATTGACGTTCAGAGCGCAACGTACGACGAGCCAGATGCCGTACCAGCACGAATTCATATTCAAGTCGCAGAGCGCATCATCTGGATGGAGCATGCGCACGAATTGCCGAAGTACGATCGCTATCCACCGAGTGAGCAGGTGGGATGACGCCCAACCCGGCAGTCGAGCGGACCTGCGCGAAAAGCCCCGCAGCCCGCTCACTTCCACGTTAGCTTTCTAGGAGACTATGTGTACACACTTGAGCCAGCAAAATTTGCTGAATATAATCTTTCCAATTTGAGGAAATTCGTAAATTTCTGGTCCGCCTATTATAAGTATTCTGTAAAGAAGATCGGCTCAGAAGAAGAAATTGATTATTTTCATGAGATTAATATTGATAACGATTTAACAAAATCAAATGTTGTCAATTTGCTGAGATGGAAAGACCCCAAATATTTGACAAATACAATATTTAGCGGCCCTAACGAGGGCGCCTCTAACCATAGGGTAGACCGAGTTTTATCGAAGCTGTCAGTTATAAACTCGTTCCGCAGGTCAGAAGTCAACCCTGAAGAGTTCAAGAAAATAACAAGCCAGTTTTTTCCAAACGGGGTTATATGGGAAATATTTGTTTTCCACATAAGCAAACCTCTAGAGTATCCAATTGCGGATCAGCACGTTTTTCGCTCTTACAGTTATCATAAAAATTGCAACTATCCCGTGAGCTGGAAGAAATATGATGGGTATAGGAAATATTTCAGCGAAATGATAGAAATGCTATATGCCTCTGAATCTGATCTAAACCGCTTAGAAAACCAAAAACAACTGGATGATGCTTTAATGGTATATGGTAAATTTTTGAAACAATATGAAGTCGAAAGCTAACAATAGACTGCAGTCGAGCACAAAGCTTCAAATGTCGCCTTGGGGTCGTCAACGGCCATGTATTTTAAGAGCATTTCACCCCCGCTAATCCGTCGTGTAGCGCTGCGAAATCCATTCTGACTTGTGTTTCTAAAGTCTTCGGTTGCATCACACCGGATGAATCACGCTCGTGACCACGCCCCATATAACCACCTCCAGCTCTTCGAGAAGAACGATATCCTGATAGGCCGGGTTTTCCGAACCTAACAGCCATTGCCCTGTCTGGCGTCTCAACCGCTTCACCACCAATTCCCCATTCAGTGCACAAATCACAATCTTGCCCGGTACCGGCTCGATTGACCGATCGACGACCAGAATGTCATTGGGATGAATGCCGGCACCGAGCATCGATTCGCCTTCCGCGCGGACAAAGAACGTCGCGGCGGGCTTTTGTACCAGCAGCTCGTTTAAGTCCAGCGTTTTTTCAACATAATCATCGGCGGGCGAAGGGAAACCGGCGGCGACTTTACCGGAAAACAGCGGCAAGGCCACCGGCATCAGTGTGCGTGCAAGGAAGAGGATATTGTCCGGAAAGCTGTGCATGGGTTATCGTGGTTTGAGGTGTGTTAAAGCGCCATTATGTTCTCTATTTGTTCTTATTGTAGTTTGTTTTTGTAGAGCAAACAAAAAGACAGCAAAAGAGAATTCAGGTTGGTGTTTATCGGCCGGGAAATGTCCATGCGTTTTGGCGGACGGAAAGAGCCGTTGCTATACTCTCAAGCGGGTTCCGATAATTGTTCTCGAACCACGCGAAAATTGACTGTATCAAGTCGTCCTATCATGAAAAGGAATATTCTGGCCTAATCTGAACAGTCATTCTGATCGAAGTTGAACACCGATCCCGATTTAAGCTGAACGCTTTTGGGATTTTCCAGGAACGGTTTTGAAGATGCTGGAATAGCTGTTCAAATTGACTACAATGGGTGTTCAAATAAATCAGAATACGCAATTACTCATTTACACTGGCGGAACAGGTCATGATGGGGCAACTCAGGCCGTTAAACCAGCCTTCAGAAAATATTATTATCGTTCCGTAATGGCTTTTTGCTGCAAATAGAATTTAGTTGGACGCTAACGTACGTTTTCGTCCCACTGGACTTCAACCCCCTTGACCAAGCTAATTGTAGCGGCCTGCAAACATCGCTACACTTAATGGAAGTCCGCATTTTTGTGTTTGTAAAATTCCCGACGCTCATCAGAGTTCATTGTTGCAAACTTTTCACTATGTTCTGCCCAAAATTCTTCATCTTTAAAAAACATCACAGTGGGATCATTTTCAAGCGCGTCACGAATAGTATTGCTAGATGCTAATAACTCACCGTCCTGAACGGGTAAATGTTTGTTGTTCAATGCGCGTAGCAATATCAGTTTCGCATGTACCAAATACATAATGGCTTTAATCTGCTCTTTATCCTTATTTGATTCAAGATCGGAATCGATATTAATTTTGAGTGCAGTATCCAGTTGATATAGCAATTTGTCTAAGTCGATATTTTTGAGGTCTAATATAGACATATACTTTTCACTTGCCTTGGCGGTTAGCCTTGTGATTTTTTACGCCCATAATTATAGTGGTTTGAAATCAAAACAGGCACTAATAGTTGCAACCACGTTCTCTAATCTCTCTTTTTCTTTTTCACGATAGCGGAATCCTGCTTTTCCTGTCCAGTGCATAACTCGGACTGCAATAACATTTCGTGTTCATTAATCTTGATTGGCCCAGTGGGAGCGAAGTTACAATTTGACGACATATAAGCAAAAGCCACTTTAGATGACTATGCTCCGCGTCTCCCAAAACTCATCGGATCAATCAAGCTTTTGGGAATTTATTTCAGAAGACAGTTTTGAGAGATGAAAATGCGGTATTTTGAGTGGCATATGGATATCTGGGTGCTAATCAACAAAAGGCTCTAAAGTTTCATAGGGTTTATCCGTGAATTCAGCAATGATGGGTGAGTTTAAACAAACGACACTAAAGCAAGCCTCTCAGAAAGTGCGTTGATAAACTTCGGCGAATGCTTAATACTCAAAGTAAAACAATGGTTTGAATGCAGATAGAACAGAAACAAAATTGTTTCCACATGCAGTACGCACAACTTATTGTTTATAATAAGTATTCCTGGCTTTTTTCAGAAAATCCAACGCACTTTCGGAGAAGTTTGCACTAAAGTTCCATTGGAAATTACGGAAAGCCACAGTCCATAAGGCTCAGCGTCAATTTCCCACTTCCCAATTTTAGCTATCAAAAACTGGCATTTTTTTGGGGAACTAAAAAGTGGCTCAAAGCAACGCCAGACGCGGCATTGCAAAAAATCCTATGAAACAATGCTGACGTTTGTTTAAATTTACCCATCATTAAAACACTGGAGCAAAAACAGGTTGGCTTACGAATTCTTAATCTCGGCATGGACACTCAGACCCCAACCGGAAAACTGATGCTGACAGTCTTGGGCGGTGTAGCCCAATTCGAGCGGGAAATGATGCTGGAGCGGCAAAGAGAAGGTGTGGCTAAAGCTAAAGCAGCAGGAAAGTATAAAGGTCGGACACCACTGGCCGCAGAGTTACGTCAAGAAGTCGTTAGTCTAGCCGAAAGTGGTTTAGCAAAATCCAAGATTGCCAGGCAGTTGAACATCGGGGAGGCTACCGTCTATCGAATCCTTGCGTCTACGAAAAAAGCTAAAGAAGGCGACAAAATTGGGTCTGGCGGGTTAGATTAGTCGCTATGTCCTATTTTTACATGTATGTCGGCTGTACCCGTAAACCAGCTTTCAGATAGTCCTATTGAGTTTTAATGGTCTTTGTTGGAATTAAAAGGCGGGTTTAACTTAAATATACTGACTATAGCCGCTAACGTACGTTTTCGTACCTTTGGACTTCAAACCCCTTAGTTACGCGACAGAGAATCATTTATGAATCAATTTCTGAGAGATAAGCCAACACCTAGTCAAACAAATCAAAGAAGAATTAACTTCTGGGATACACCTTATGGACAAGCCGTTGGTTGTTTGCAAAATGGTGGTGCCGTCATGCAAGGCGATACGCTAAGGCGGGATACACAAAAACCAAACACCGAGGTGAAACTACCGAAACTTGACCGGCGCGGTGCTGGAATCATGTTACCAATCAGCGCGCTCCCTTCACGCTATGGAATTGGGACGTTTGGGGAAGCGGCGCACCAGTTCCTTCGGGAACTAAAGAATGCTGGGCAGCAATACTGGCAAGTGCTGCCCATGTTGCCGACCCCCTCCTGCAACAGCCCGTTCCAGTCATGCTCGGCATTCGCCGGAAATCCCTACTTCATCGATCTCGACATTTTCGTAAGCAAGGGACTTCTCAAAGAGGATGAGATTGTGCCGCTCGTCGATCAAAGCGACACAATAGACTACGGAAGAATCTACGCAACGCGGCGGCCTATCCTGCAAAAAGCATTCGTCCGAGCCCAAACAGTGGGGAAGACCAAGGAAGCAGAACGCTTCGAAGAGGAAAACGCGGAGTGGCTTGAGGGCTATTGCCTATACCGGGCAATTAAGGTTTACCATGGAGATAAACCGTGGATGGAATGGCCAGCGGCGATCCGGCGTGGAGACAGGGGTGCCAAAAAAGAATACACAAGGGCTCTCGCGAACGAAGTCGCATTCTGGAAGTTCTGTCAATTTGAATTTGAGACCCAGTGGCAGGCCGTGAAGGCCAATGCAGCAAAAAACGGAATAGCGATCATCGGTGACTGTCCCCTCTACGTGTCGCTGGACAGTGCTGACGTGTGGGAACAACGCCACCTTTTTCAAGTGGATGAAGATGGCGAGGCGAAGGCCGCTGCGGGTGTTCCGCCGGATGCGTACGCAGACACGGAACGGTGCTGGGGAAACCCGCTCTACAATTGGGCGGAAATGGAAAGAGAAAATTTCAGCTGGTGGAAAAAGAGGATTAAAAGAAACGCACGCCTCTATGACATCATCCGAATCGACCATTTCATCGGGCTGAGACGATTCTACAAAATCCACGCACGACCGGAGGAGCGTTACCTTAACAGGTGGGAAGACGCTCCCGGGCTCGCCATAGCAGAGGCAATCGATGCCGCTGCGAAGGAAGAGGGAGGAACAGTCTTGGCTGAAGACCTCGGGATAATAACTCCAGAAGTGCAGGATGTGCTGGAGAAAATCGGATGGCAAGGGATGAAGGTGTTGCAATTCGCCTTCGACGGCAAACTGCACAACGAGCACCTTCCCCACAACTACAAAACTCACCGGAATGTAGTCTATCCCAGTACCCACGATAACGAGACCTTACAGAGCTATCTCCACGAAAGTCACCCCGAAATAAGGGACCGAGCAATGGAATACACCAACACAATTATGCCAGAGGAAATTCTATGGAACATCCATAGGCTTGCCTACATGAGCATTGCCGACACCGTGATCATCCTCATGCAAGATGTACTTGAGCTTGATAACTCTGCAAGAACAAATTGTCCAGGAAAAATCAACGGGTGGCGCTGGCGGCTCAAGGAAGGCCAGTTCACGGAAGCCCACCAAGCAAGGCTCTGTAAGTTGGCCGAAACTTACGGGAGACTCCCAAACCAGAAGAGCCACCGATGAAAGCTACTGACTACGAGAAAAAAACAATCTTCTGCACAGGGCTGACAGGATTTATCGGGACGAATCTATACCTGAACCTGGCCCCAAAGGGCGCTCAATTTGTGGCACTCGTTCCAAAAGAAGAAGCAGAAACTGGAGACTATCTGAAAGGCGCGATAGTCCACGAAGGCAAAATTGAGGACATTGAGAAAATTGAAAGAATCCTCGAAAAACACCGAGTCGACTACGTAATCCACTTGGCGGCAAGTGCTACGGTTGGAGCCGCCGCCAACAACCCGTTGGATACATTTGAGACGAACGTTCGTGGAACGTGGAACGTCATGGAAGCTATAAGGCGCAACCCAGGCCAAATCAAAGGGGTTATCTTTGCCTCAACCGACAAAGTTTACGGTAATGGAATGGGAACTGCCTATGTGGAGACAGAAGCGCTCGAACCAGAATATACTTATGACATATCCAAGGCGTGCGCAGACACTATTGCCAGAGGATTTTGGAGAAACTATAACGTCCCAATAATCGTAACTCGGTTCTGCAATGTCTATGGTGCATGGGATCGCAATGACTCCCGGATTGTCCCAAGAACACTGAAGCAGATCCGGGAAGGAAAACAACCTGTGGTCCATTACTTCCGCGACATGGACGGAAGAAAACAGTTGTTCCAGAGGGACCTGATATACATTGAGGACATTATAGACGGCCTGGAAAGGACTATCGGGGCATTGGAAATGGGGATGTACCTCGGTGAAGTATTCAACCTGGGAACAGGGCAATGCTACACGGTGGACAGGATTGTCGAGATGATCTCCCTGAAAGCAGGCTACGAAGGTGGATGCACCATGAAAGAAATCACTGGAGGCGAACTCCATTTCCAATCCATGTCATTCCAAAAAGCAAAACGGCTCCTAGGTTTCGAACCGACCCATTCCCTGGAAATGGGGATCGAGAAAACAGTGGCGTGGTTCCAGGGACAAGGAGAACAGCAAAAAACGTGAAAAAAAGAACCGTACTCATCACCGGAGGAACCTCGGGTATCGGACTGGCTACCGCAAAACGATTCCTCGAAAACGGAGACAACGTTCATGTTTGCGGAACAAACAATAGGGGGAAGCCAATCACATCTGGGATGTACTTTCACCGGATGGACGTGCGGAACCCAGAGGAGGTTAGGAAAAGTATTGAGGAAGTCGCAAGGAGAGACGGGATCGACATTGCGTTCAACAACGCCGGGTGCGGATGCGCCCCATCGCCAATCCACGAAATCCATGAGGAGGATTGGATGGACATCATCGACACAAACCTTAACGGCATCTTCCGGTGCATGCAGATAGAGCTGAAGGCCATGCTTGCTCAAGGCCATGGAATTATCGTCAACAACGCCTCGATTGCTGGAATTACGGCAACGGCCGAGACATCGGCGGCGTACATTGCCGCCAAACATGGGGTGATCGGGCTGACGAAAGCAGCTGCCAACGAATATGCTAACCAAAATATTCGAATTAACGCTATCTCGCCGGGGGGAACAGAGACCCGCATGACCGCCACAAGTAAAGACACTATCAAAGAGGCCATCCCACTGCATCGACTCGCGAAACCTCAAGAAATCGCAAATGCAGTATTTTGGTTGTGCTCACCGGAAGCTAGCTTCCTGCACGGTACAAATCTAATCGCCGACGGAGGGCAAACATGCAAATCATGAACGCGTTCCACGTATTCTGGAGCAGCCCGCTGGAGGAAAGAACCTGTGGCGGCAACGAACAACCCAACCGAGGAGTGAACCTAGAGCAAAAATTCGAGGACTACTATCTGCTCACATTCGTACTGTCGGCGCTAAAGTACAAAGACCTTTACCCAAAAAGTCGATTGAAACTCTACGGTGACAGCAACGTGATTCGCTACCTATCCGAGAAAGGCTTGCTTGGGTGCTGGGATGTGTTTGATGACACAATACTCGACAGAAACATCCGGCCCGGAGTTTTCGATAATTCCTGCTTCTACTCTGTCGGGAAGTTCTTCGCATACCGAGAGGAAACAGCCCCCTGCATATTGTTGGACGTGGACTTGGTCCTGTGGAACCGGATTGACGAGAAAACGGTCGCGGAAAATGCGCTCGTATTTACCCATTGGGAGGATGTTCACCCGCAGACTTACTGGTATGGGACAAGGGAATCACTAAAATTGCCCAAAGAATACAAATTGAGGGATGAGTGGGACTTCGACGTTATGGCCGCAAACACGTCTATCGTCTGTTTCAATGACCGGAAATTCATGGAGGCATACACAGATGAGGTGATACGGTTCATGGAAAATAATTTCGTCGGCGGCACTTTCAACATTATCAAGCCAGAACTCCTCTTCGTCGAACAACGCCTTATTGCAATGATGGCAAAGGACCATGGAATCTGGGAGAAAATGACGCCGATGATTGACACGGTCTGGAGTTGCGCGCAGGGAACCTTCACCAGGGAAGATCCAAGGCACGGGCCGTGGCGCTTCTACCATCCGGAGGAACGGGAGAAGATCACCCATACTTGGATAGCGAAACAATCCATCGAGAAAAACGTTCCTTACCGGCGTTATTACTGTGGTCGGATGATCGAACACATTCTAGCCCTATGTCCCGGACTCGAAACGACGCTACGGCAAATCAAGGGACTTGAACCCCACTTCCAAATGCTGGATCGCTACGGAACGACACAGGCCATGCGAGCGGTCGGCGTGGCGACAGGAAGCCTCAGGGAGGTGACAAAGGATTGGAAGGAAGAGATGCCGAGACCCCAGAAAGTATGAACTACGTTGAGACGGAAATTGCAGAAGGCCTAGTCAGAGGCATCTCGGCGGAGGCGCTGGAGGCTGGGATTTGCTTCGAACGCGGGGAAGGAAGCCGGCTCTATGATACCAATGGCAGGGAATACCTCGACCTCTCCGCAGGTATCCTGACAAACGCTGTGGGACATTGTCATCCTTATGTGATCGAAGCTCTGCGGGAGCAAGTTGGGAAACTCGGGAATATCCATGACTTCCCATACCCAGAACGTCTCAAACTCATGAGGATGCTCAAGGAACGGCTTCCAATACACTTGAACCGGTTTGTTTTCCTGACAACAGGCGCGGAAGCGGTCGAGGCAACAATCAGGATAATCGTGAACCACCACGGGAAGAAACCAGTGACGATAGCCGCCATCCGCGAGGGCTACCACGGGAAAACCCTTGGGGCAAAGCGTCTGATTCGGGACGCAGAAGAAGGAGATGTGCCGGGAAGAGGATCTTTCCAAAACAACGCCAAGGGAACGCCGGCATACTGCTATCGCTGTCCATTGGAGAAAAAGTACCCAGGATGCGAGATTGCCTGTGCAAAGGAAACATGCCAAAACCTCAAGAAACACAACGCACGGGCACTGATATTTGAGCCGGTGATGGGCGCTCGGGGAGTTATTATCCCCCCTCAAGGATACTGGGAGGAAATTGGTCAGTTCTGCAAAAGCGAAGGGATCACAACAGCGGCCGATGAAATATTAACCGGCGGCGGCAGAACCGGGGAGTTTCTGGCTTCGGTCCAATTAGGAATTACTCCAGACATCGCAATCCTTGCGAAAGGAATCGCGTCGGGTTTCCCGTTTGCGGTGATAACCGCTCGGGACGAAGTAAGCCGGAACCCGATCTCAGAGCAACCGGGAGAGTTTTCTGCAACCTTTGCGTCCCATCCCTTCAGCCTGAGGGCTGCCACAGCGACCCTGGAGGCGATGGATGCGGATAAAACAAAAGCGAATGTGGCTGAGCGCGCAAAAGACCTCAAAGAACGACTGGATAAGCTGAGGGAGGAATTCAACGAGATTGGCGATGCAAGGTCGATTGGGTTGTTGGGGGCTATCGAGTTCGTGAAGGATCGAAAGACAAAGGAGCCAGACGAAGTACACGCAGCAAGGGTGTTCAGACTTGCGATGACCGAGGGGGTCAAAACTCTTTTGGGAGGTTGTATCATCCGATTGGCGCCACCTCTCAATATCTCAAAAGGTGACTTGAAGGAAGGCCTCGGACTCCTTAGGAACGTACTGAGAAAAGCAAAGAAAGCATAAACTCTAAAGCAACACTTTGTATGAATCCTTTCTGCCCCCTTTGCTGGGAATGAACTTCTATTTATCTTTGATCGTACGATGGAGACTTATTTTGCAATGAACGTAGATTCAACAATTTTAGCAGCTCTAATTGGTGCTATCGTCGCTCTGGTCGCCGCAGTCAACGGCAATTCTGACTGTCCAAGGATGGCGAGTAGAACAACGCCGTCTCAGAGAACAGCAGAAACTGGAAGCAAAATTAGAATATCGGCGGCAGCAAATAGAAGAATTGTATGGTCCGCTATGGGGTATGATTCAACAGAATCAAGCTATCTACGGAGTTGCTAAAAAAATATTGCCCAACGATGCGAGGAAAGTAAAGTGGGACGAGTTCAAAGATGATGACTCCAAAGTTTGGAACTTCTTTTTCGAATTTTATCTTCTCCCAATTCAGTCAAAAATGGCTGAACTAATCAATGCTAAATCTTATCTTCTAGAGTTAGAAAACGGAGAAACACAAAAAAGCCTTGATAACTTTATAAATCATCAATCTATTTCTAACTGTCTTTATTTTTTATGGAAAGAACAGGGAAAATCAAGTTTAGAGAAGATCGAACCACATCCATACCCAGAAGATTTTCACAAGCAAGTAAAATTGACTCTGGATTATTTAAAGAATGACTACAATAAGTTGAGGTTAAAATGAATTTCTACCGCAATCATCTTATCTTTTAAAATCTTTCGTTAAGCGATCGCAAAGGAAGGAATTATGCCTACAGTTTCTACCGCAAAATGGGAGAAGAAGACATGAAACCATTCGCTGCGAAATTTTATGTCACCTTCCGTTGCAATTCTCGATGTGAATACTGCAATGTCTGGAGTGACCAAAGATATAGCGGAAAAGCAGAGCTTGACGAAGTCGAAGGGAAACGGGTAATTGAGGAACTCCACGAAGCTGGCGTGCGATACATCGACTTCACTGGAGGGGAGCCGAACCTCCATAAAGGGTTGAAGGCGCTCCTCAAAGCATGCAAGGCGCTGGGAATCAAGACCGAAGTCACAAGCAATGGCACAGGCGGAAGTGAAGCAAGAAACCGGCTCATAGAATGCCTTCCGTGGATCGACAAATTCAACATTTCGCTCGACACCCTGAGCCCAGAACGATACAAGCGAGCACGAGGCATCGACCGGCTTGAAGAAGTAGTGACAACAATCGAGGAAACAAGCAAGATTAAACCACCAAAACTGATGGTGGTGGTCACGGATGAAAACAAGGATGAACTGGACGAGATTCTGGCTTTTGCTAGAAAGCACGGGGCCACGGCCTACCTAAGTCCCGTGTTCAAATACTTCGAAGGCGGAAAAGAACACGACGATGTGGAACTGGCAATCCGGGAAAAGTTCTTCGCCCCCAACGCAATCGTCCACCTCCATTTCGCACGATTTTTCAAGAGGCAGGCCAAGAACAAACACCAAATGCCTCCGTGTTCGGCGAATAGCCAAGTGATCACGATCGGACCTGATGGATCGCTGGTACTTCCCTGCTACCATGCAATGGCAAAAATGGAAAGGTGGACCGGGAAACCGGGAGAACACCTTGCAAGGGAAGAAATGAAAGCATGGCGAGGGGGATTCTTGGAATGCTGCAAGGGATGCACAGCAATCCCCTACTTCGGAGGAACTTTCAACCTGACCCTGAATGGTGAGTTCCTTCTTCAATCATACTCACACAAGCTCGCCCAGCTCAAGACGGAGTTCCTGAACGAGATGCCAGCAGCAGGTAACGAGAAAGTACTCCTCGAACTGCTCAGGGAACTGGAGATGCTTGCAGACAGCTTGGGAACAGAAACAGAAGCGCCCTACGAAACGGGAACGGAGAACCCGTTCTTCTATCCGGGGGGGCAAAACTGCCAGCTCTTCAAGGAAAGGCTCAGCAAAGAGGAATACGAACACGACCTACAGCAAGCCGATTGCTGGGGTCTTTCAAGAGCACCACACCGAAGCTATGAGGTGTTCTACAAGAATACATACCCCGAGCTTCGTAGGAAAAGGTTATGCGGGGAGATCTCGGAGAATGAATACCAACGGAAAATTCAGGAAAGCCCGGAAGTGCAACTGCGATGGTGGATAGACAAGAGCCAAAAAATCTTTCGAACAGAGCGGAGGGGCAACTCATATAGGATTGAGTGATGCACGAGCCTTTCCATATTAATTGACAGCCTCAAAAAAATTAAATTAGACAAGAAACTAATAGGTTCTGTTGACGTTTCATCGTAGCCACAAAAGGACGGACTAGATCATCCCCATGTAATTGTTGGCTTTTTTCTCATTGTGGGTGGCAACCCTGGTAGTGCTTGAGCTTGCCGAACAGACATTCGATTGCGTGCCGCCCCTTATAAAGCCAATAATCGCAATCTATTTTTTCTTTCCGGTTCGATTTAGGCGGAATTACGCCATTGACTATCTAATCATTCTATAATCGCGCCGAAACCAAACACTTTTGCTAAAGAATGATTCTATGAGCAGCCGAGAATACTCTTCATCTATGATAATTCCGCTCTCACGCCAAGATGCATGGGATCTGGTTTGGCGTGGAGATGGTCAGTTACATTTCCTTGGACGGCAGGCCGATGTTGAACTTAAGGTTGGAGCTTTCTTGCACTTGTCGGATGAAACCATTACAACCCTCGACTGGTGGCGCACGGCACGTATTCAGAAAGTCAATTCACCTAAGTCCATCACAATTCTCATTGATCGACCATCATCCTGGCCTCAAGGCGATCAGACCCTCGCAATTATCTTCATCAACCGCATAGATGACTCTCACAGCAAGATTACAGTAAAGGAATCGGACATCCCAACCAAATACTGGGAAGAGGTACATAATTATTGGGATAGACGCCTTCATTATTTCTGTGATCTCGCCAGAAAGATTAACAAACGCCGGAAACAAGTGCGCCAAGCTGTGGTGGTCATCCACGGCATTGGTGAGCAGCAGCCAGGCGAAACGCTATACAGCCTAGCTGATAGCGGCGTATTCGAAGACAAAGACAAAAAGGATGGTAGTCATATTACAAAGTGGATCAAACCAGATGACTACTCTGATTCGTACGAGTTGCGCCAGGTAACGATTAAAGGAACAAAGAAAATGCCTAGAACAGATGTTTATGAGTTCTATTGGGCACATATTATACGTGACACTACGTTAAACCAAATATCTTCCTGGCTGCTATCGCTGATGTTCCGGCACCCCAGGTCAGTGCCTGGCAAGTTACTCCCATTCTGGAGTTTTACTTGGCTAGTGATCCTAATCGCGGTAGGGGCGACAATTGCATCGTCCGTTGGCATCGAAATTGCGCGCTGGATTGCCTTGGTCTCTTCGGTGGGAATAGTAGCTTTGTTAGTATCACTGCTATTGGGGTTCTTCAAAGGATTAGCGATCAACTACATCGGGGATGCCGCACGTTACCTACGTCCGCATCCAGCGAATATCGCACACCGCCATACTATCCGGCAAGCGGGAGTAAACTTTATCGAGAAACTACACAACTCTGGAAAATACGATCGCATCGTGTTGGTTGGTCACAGTCTGGGTTCGGTTATTGCTTATGACATTATCACGTACGCCTGGATGCGCATGCACGATAAACACCAACAGCCAACTAACCCAATGTTCGAAGACATAATCGAGGTCGAGAAGAGTGCATTTTTTAATAAAGATGAGAAGCACACGGTTGATTTTAGGAGGAAGCAACATGCCGCATGGTTTCAGCAGCGCGTAAACTGCCAACCCTGGCTTATCACTGATCTCGTCACCCTTGGTAGTCCTTTAACCTATTCTGATTTCCTAATCACGGCCAATAAATCCTCCTTCAATCAATTGAAAAAAGCTCGTATACTGCCTACCTGTCCCCCACAAACAGAGCTTTGTCCATTGGAGCCCACTGACCGCATGAAAGAAGATGGCAAAATTTCATTGGACCGAATGACATATGAGTTGGACTATCAAGATCCACTCTCAAAAAGTCATCGCACGTTCGTGGTATTTCATCACGCTGCCCCATTTGGCGTTACAAGATGGACAAACTTGTATTTTAAGACGAAGTATTGTGGCTTTTCGGGTGACATAATTGGGGGGCCTATCAAAAAACAGTTAGGAAATTGGATTAGAGACGTTCCTCTGGACTCGCCTTGGAAAGGCTTTTCGCATACTTTTTACTGGAAAAAGAAAGGCAATAACAAGCTTCTTCAGGCTCTTAAGAAGGCTCTTTGTCTTGATTCCAAAGAGTGCGAAAAAGGGCATATTGAGGAGTTTCATGATGCTCTTTTTCTTAATTCCCGATATGAACTAGTTAAGCTACTAAAGAAAATCCCAGCTATTGCGCTATTGCCTAAATCGGTAAAATCCTAAAATATCAAGTTTTGAGTGATAAACAGAATTATTGTCATTGGGAATAAAGTTGCACGGATCCGGCGGCCGTACCGACCCAAGACCAGTCCATCATAGCTCGAAAGCCACAATAGCTGAGACAATAAAGCCCCAACTGGCAAGCATTTGCTCAACCGGTCCATGCATTAATATTATAGATCAATATTCGTGCTTCTAGCTTGGAAATTAGCGCCCATGTTTTCTCCAACTTTAAATAGCGGAACACCGCAGGGTGGACTGGTCACCCCATAGACACAAAAGATAACTTTGAGTTTGAAGGGTACGTTTAAACAAACGATGTCGAAAATTTTCTGCACGCTGGGCGAGCAAGGCTAGCAATACGCATATTATGTACTCAGTGTTTTCTGCACATGAGAAAGGCTGCTCATGTATGAATTTTACAACCGGGGAAGTCTTCTTAGCATTCAAGAGGTTATCAAAAAACTGATTGGCGATTTTGAAATCGATTTTTCGGCTGCAAGCCAGTGATACCAAGGGTTCCAGATGGATGTCGGGACAAACCGTTCTTTTGGTTAATTAACCCCTAATAGGATTAAGGCTACTCATAAAGGGCAAGACTGTTGCAGTTTTTATTGAATGAATTTGTTTGTAGAAACAAATACCATTAATTTAAAACATCTAAATTGTAACGATAGATTTATGTTTATTCCCACTAAATCTGAAATTTCATTAATCCGTGACCATAAACCTAAAAAGAGCTGTTGAATCCGCTATATAGGGGTTCTAAGTCCTAACCCCAGAAATTTTTTAAGTATTGTAAAATCAAAGCTTTACAGGTATCCTGATAAAACAAATGATAACAAACCGTTGAATTTGACCACCATATCACCCTTTGCGTAGCCGCCTGAGAAGGCAAATAACACTAACTAAAACTTAATTGGCATAATTGCATTAATCTGTTGCCAATTGATGCAATAAAGCAATATGTTTATGCAACACTCAAACCCTTGATTTATGGACAAGATCAGATTTATTGCATAAACGAACGTTTACGCAATCAACTTAACGCACCAATTTTGTTCATTCTGTAACGCAAGCTATTGTTATACTGAGTTTTCCAAAATTTCCGGGGTTAGGGCTTACAACCCCTGACTTTACATAAACTCGGAATTGCTCAGAAAGAGACGAACGAGACGTTCTATTGGCTAGAGCGGCTCAAAGAAACTGATTATCTCAATCAAAGCCAGTTTCAAAGCCTCCAACACGAAACCACCGAAATCATCAAATCCTCCAAGAAAAACTATTAACAACTAACAATTTGACCCCCCCCATGAATAACGACCCGACACCCTCGACTGCCCCTTCCATGCCCAGCGCCTTGCTGTTGACCGATTTGCGGGAGATCATCGGCCGTGGGAAGTCGCAAGCCGTTGCTGCGGTCAATAGCGCCCTGACCCTGACCTACTGGCAGGTGGGCCAACGCATCAATACCGACGTGTTGCGGGGCGAGCGGGCGGCCTATGGCAAGCAGGTAATACCGTCGCTCGCCGGAGAGCTCGTGGCGCAGTACGGCAAGAGCTTCGAGGCCAGAAACCTGCGCCGCATGATGCAATTCGCGGAGATGTTCCCCGACATCGGAATTGTGACACCGCTGGTGTCACAATTGAGTTGGACGCATTTCACTGTTCTGCTCATGCTGCCAGACGATGCAGCCCGCCATTTTTATGCCCGCCAAGCCATCGACCATGTGTGGAGCAAGCGAGAACTGATCCGGCAAATCGAGCGCAAAGCCTTTGAGCGCGCGCACATTGCGGATAGCAAGCTGGCCCTGGCCACAGCCACCGACGTTACCCATGCGCTTGCGGGCTCGTTCAAAGACCCTTACTTTTTCGATTTTCTCGGCCTGCCGCAGGGCTACCTGGAGAACGATCTGGAGCAGGCGCTGATTCGCGAGCTGGAGCAATTTATCCTGGAATTGGGCAAGGGCTTCGCCTTTGTAGAACGCCAAAAGCGCATGATTATCGATGGCGAAGACTTTTATCTCGACCTGCTGTTTTATCACCGCCGCCTCAAACGGCTGGTGGCCGTTGAGCTCAAGATTGACCGTTTCAAGGCGGCTCACAAAGGGCAGATGGAGCTTTACCTCAACTGGCTGGACAAGTATGAACGCCAGCCCGATGAAGCAGCGCCCATTGGCCTGATTCTGTGCGCCCAAGCAGGCACCGAGCAGGTGGAGCTGATGAACCTGCAAAAAGACAACATCATGGTGGCGGAGTATTGGACGGAACTGCCATCCAAGGCGGTTTTGGAGAACAAGCTCCACACCGCCTTGATTGAAATCAGAGAACGCTTGGCAGAGCAGAAATACATAGCAAAATCATGAACACCTTTTCCAAAGAATCCGAATTTGAAGCTGCCGTGATCCACGAACTGGACCAGCGAAGCTGGGGCGACGCGGATGTCATCAAAAATCCGAGCGAGGCGGACTTGCTGGCGAACTGGACTTCAAACCCCCTTCTATTAAAGCATACCTGATTAGGATGTTACTCATTTACGAAGCAATCCTTAAGGTCCCCCTAAATTATGTGCTGCTTTTGAGGAAGCTTATGCAGTCAATGCTAAAAATTCCAAATCCGGGTTTTGAGTAGAAATGATAAGAATCTATGGCAGTTGCATTTCAGAATGGCACGGGGCCGCAGGCGGTGCGTCCGAATTGACTCAAATGTTATTCGTTTTGTTACCCAATAAAGTCAGCACACTGGTTAGCGTCATATTGAATATCAAAGTCTTTTCCGTTCCAGACCGCCTCGCACGACTCCAAACGATAAGTGTCACCTTGGTTCCATCGGACACCAATAAAATCTTCGATGAGATCCTCAATATATACTCTCTCACCAACCTTGATGTCTTGTGGTATCAAATAGGCTGCAAAGGGTGATGAAAAATTATGCGGGTAGTAAAAAGAAAAATCTATAACCATTTCGTAGTCTCTGCTACAGAAACCACCACGAAAATCGCCTATTACCTCGATTTCTCCAGTTTTCTTATTTTGCAATACGGCGTATTTTGATTTAATGCTTTCAGATTTCTCTACCCTCTTAAGCAAGGGAAAAAATCCATTCCGAGCAGCTTCATTTATGGATTTTTCATCTCGGGCAGTCTTAATGCCCCTAAGACTATTTGCTTCTTTCTGATTAGAAAACATTGTGGTTTATTATCCGTATAGTTGGGTCATTGAGATCCAGTTTCAAACAAACTCCTTCATCCTGTATGACAATAGCAATAACTGCATCATCGTCGAGATTTTGAGTATCAATGATACTTTTTCCGCAGAAGTGACAATACTTTTTGATGGCGTCAGAGTGATATAAGTCTTTCCAATTAACCCCATGTGGGCAGTGAAGCCTTTTTATCAAATCGCCTTCATTTGTAAAAAGTTGTTTTGTATTAGGATTAAATTTCATAAGTTCATCGCCGCTTTCCAGATATGGCGTAATTGATATTACATTTCGGTTTGGCGGGTCCAACTTATCTAACGATAAAGTCAGGAAATTTAGTGGATTTTTTCAGGTTATTTTGTATGAGTCTGCTGTACGAAACAGATTTGTCAATCAAAACCTTTGATTATAGAAATGTAGATACAATTAAAACGTCCGGTACCGGACAGTTTATATTCTTAGTTATACCTACTACTTAGTAGTACTACTTCACACAGTTTTTTAATAAACAACAGTTTCAAAACTTAGACCGTTCAATCTGTTCCTTTTCAAGCCATAAATTGCTCAAAAACGAGTAAAATACAGCCGACACCATAGTCGACTTAAGGCCGCTCTCTTTAAACTTTTTGGCAACAATAGCATTTGATTCCATGGTCTCAACTAAAAACGACTCTTGTAAATAGACCTTTTCATCTTCAGGCAAAGCATTAAATCGGCATTTCGCTGTTTCAATCTTTAACCTGTTTTCTTCGGCTAGTCTGTTATTTTTTTCGAATATGCGCTTTTCTTCCTCAATTTTTTTCTTAGACTCAATCTCTCTTTTTTCCCTAGCTTTCCTTACAATTTCTGGCTCTTTCGTACGGTAATCTTTAGCCAATGCGTCCATGAAAAACCCCATGGGATTCCTAATTTCTTTTCCGCTTGGCGATAAGATCTGATTTTCCACATAGTCAAGGTTCCCAAGAATGTATTCGCTATCATGCTTATCTATTATATCTAACGCAACTTTTGGATTGCAGCCAAACGAAACTAAGCGTTCGTGCAAAGAAGATATACTTGGCGTTTCATCAAAATCAAGGAATGACTGCGGCTTCACGGCCACATTAAAACTGATCTGTTCAACATTTCTTCCGTTTTTGTAAAATATGGCCTCTATCATAATGTCAGATACTTCATTAATTTCTTTTACAGCTGGAGCAATAATTTTGTTATTGAAGTGCTTGAACAACTTATAAGTCGTATTTTCTTCATCATCAACCACAAGAAGAGTTTTCAACTCTCTTACGCTAAATTTTGGGGTGCTCCCCGCGACACGGTAAATTGTCGTATTTTCATACAGCGATAAGGCATAACTCATCGTGAACTTTTTTTGAATCTGCATATTGACAAGCCCACGGTGTTCTTGGGTTGCCATGAATTCACGGATGCGTCTTGGGAAACTAAATGCAACAATACCGTTGGTCACAAATTCTATTTCCGAGATGATATTACTTACACCCCATACTCGTTCCGTATCCTCCCGCAGATAATCCCATTCAACATTGATATTAGTAAGCTTTCTAGCGCTTTCCTTAAAATCAATAATATTATTTGAATGATATCCAATCATAGCAAACAGGTCTTGACGTTTGATGTAATGAGTTTCTCGACTAGGATCGTCCTTAGCTATGAAATGGAATGCATTGATTAATTTCCTTTGGACAAGCCCCAAACTTCCGGATTGGACTTTAATATGGATTGTGCCAACAGCCTTGTTGAAATGATCGTTGGATTCTTTGTTGCCAAAAGAATCTAATGTTAATGGGAATGTATTATTCATCTGTTAGGTCACAATCTAAACATTTTTTTAGGTGTCTTATGATGATAATCTTAAAATTTTCTAAATTAGTCAAACTTTATAAAAAATATTAAATTAACAAATAAAGTGACCTTTTTTTCTTCTGAATTTAACGTGTCATCTAGCGCCTTTCACCTTAATCATAAGTCACAAGATTTGTTAAGACTCTTCTAGTAGTACGTTTTAATAAAACATTTACATTATTTAGAAAGTTGATCGAGCCTCATAGTCCCTGCAAAACATAAGCTACGGCAAGCTAATGGTGATTCTCTTATTGTAAGCATTTTGATGAAACGAACTACTAGTTAAGTCACAAAATTTGTTAACGGTTCCAATTCATGTTTCTGCTCAAAACAAATTTACTCGTCGGAAATTATGGTCAATTTCAAATTACCAAATAAGGTGACTTTTGTTTTGCTCTGAATTGAATAGATCATCTTGCATTAATCTCCAAAAGCATAAGTCACAAAATTTGTTAATGACGGCTACTCATGTTTCTGCTCAAAATGAATTTACTCGTCGAAATTTATGATGAATATTTAATTACCAAAAAAGGTGACCTTTGTATTTTCTGAATTGAATAGGTCATCTTAAATTAATCTCCTAAATCATAAGTCACAAGATTTGTTAAGGATCTTCAGGTTAAGTCACAAAATTTGTTGACGACGCCAGTTCATGTTTCTACTCAAATCGATGTTACTCGTCAAAAAATTATGGTCAATATCAAATCACCAAATAAGGTGACCTTTGTTATATTATGAATTTGATAGGTCATCTTGCGCTATTCTCAGAAAGCATAAGTCACAAGATTTGTTAAGGCACTTATAGCAAGGTCACAAAATATGGTAACAACGCCTATTCATGTTTTTGCTCATAACCAAATTTACTCATCTAAATTTATGATGAATATAAAATCACCAAATAAGGTGACCTTTTTTTGTTCTGAATTTGATTGATCATATTGCGATAATTTCAAAGAACCAAAGTCACATGACTTTATAATCAACTTATTAAGATAAACGCTTAATTCTATGAGTAATTTTATCCCGTACCTTTAGGTCTGGTTTTCCGAACGTTAACTACTTTGAGAAAATTCAATACAAAACACAGAATTATCTTAAGTCAGAAATTGTCACCTGCAGGAGTTGTCCACTCAAAATTTATGTTAATGGAAACGCAAATTACAAATTCCATCCGCTGGCTTTGCTTGGGTTCAGGTTGATAGGGGTGTGCTATATGCTTCTGTTCAGGGCTTTTCTTTGTTCTTTAACGATGGCGCCCTATTTAGCTGGATTACTAAAATGATGTAGAGCAGGTCAAGCAATTGCTGAGTTCTTGCGGTAACCGTGCTGGCTATGTTTCCTGTGTTGTTACTGACTGAGGTGTATCTCTACCCGCATCCCATTGACTTTGTTAATCCCTACCTGTGTTTATCATCGAGTTGAATGTGTATTAGACCATAATCGGTTTACCGTTGACCTGTAAGCCTTGAGCTCTAGAACAAATAATATGACCTAACAAAAGCTATCACCAAATCTGGTGACTTATTAGCAACAAAAAAAGTAACCTAATGCAATTTTTTTAACAAAAAAAGAGACCTTTAGTAACAAATGATGTGACTTAAATTACCAGATGTAGTGACTTAATAAACCAATTTAAGGGTGATAATTAACAAAATCTGTGACTTATAGTAACAATTTTGGTTACCTTTTTTATTTTTTTTCTTTTTATTCAAAAGGTTAAGCATAATAAAGTACACAACAACATATTGTTGTTTGTTGTATTTATAAACAACAACATATAGGCATAACAATTACTATGACCTTTAACTTCAACCCTATTAAATAATTGCAGAAATCATATCAGTTTGTACCTCAAAAAACTTTTTTAGGTAGACATCTGGTTTGATTTCTTTAGTCAATGATTTTTCAATCGCAGAAACAAAATTTTAATCTGCACAGATGCCAATAAAACTGCCTACATACCCCACTGATTATTCGCTATATGTTTGCAACCGACACATAAAATCGCCGGTTCTAAAACAATTTACTCGTTAGCTGAATTTGTCAACAGCTCACGGAAAATCAAACGTGTCGGTCCGAACAGTCTACCGGTTGACTTGTTCATCGTCTTGATGAGCAAGGGTGTGTTGGCGGTTAAATCCTTACTTTTGCTTCAAAGTAGCTGACATGGGCTTGGTTAATACAGTGCGTCTTGTATAAAGCTAAACTCGACCTTTTGAACTTTTATCATTAAAAGCTTTTATCAAATAAATTTTGCAAATAGGGAAGGATGCAGGTTTGCAGATGACTCAACGACTTGTTTTTGTAGAAAGCGTCCGTCCTTGAACATGTAATTGAGGGCCTTAGCTGTTTGCTGTAAGTATCGAGAAGGAATGTTACGTAACTCAACGAAGCTTATTGGTCGGCTTGCTACCAGTATTATTCTGCCAGGCTATTTCTTCCTACCACATTATGGTTTAACCATTTTTAACCGTTCCGGGTTCATCACACAAAAGTTTGTGCTAAACAAAGCGGCTGGCACAATTTGGAACTAGAGCAGGTGATTCAGGTTTTTTCTCTTGGCTTCTAAGTGGAATTTGAGGCCATGAAGGAGGATAACAGTGTTGTGCTTGCTCATGATTTCATACGAGCATGAAATTATCCAATGCTATTCAGCGTTGCCGACTTTTTATAACACTTATTTAAAAAATGTTAAACGCCCAAATTTGGAAAAAATTTTAATTAGCGAAGCACAAAATATTGCTTATTATGGTACTATCAAGAGGCAGGTATGACTAAGAATATATACCGTCCGGTACCGGACGTTTTTTAAAAATGTATATGATGCTGGAGAAATCATAATGTCCAGAGAGCAAACAATAATACCGACATACTCTAACTTAAAGGTTCTTACTATTAGCAATCATAAAGGTGGAGTAGCCAAAACAACCCTTTCTAAATTATTAACTGAATATTCAGTTAGGGAAGGTGTGCGGGTTTTAGGGATCGATATCGATCCACAATGTAATTTTTCTGCAAGATTTCTAGAAATGACAAATGATGGAATGGACCCTCCTTTACATCCAAACTTTGATCCAAAGGATCCCCTTTGGGATGAGTTACCGTATTCACCACCTGGATATTGGTCTATAGCCCAATTTTTTAGACTAGGATATGTTGAGCCATATCCAACTAATATCCCTAATTTACACTTCATACCATCCCACAAAAAAGAGTTAACAAACTTTCTTGAACAAGTTGAAAGAAAGAGCGTTCAAGAGGCAGTGGTTGATCACATGCGCACAATGTTATCGATAGAATATTATCAAGAAGAATTCGATTTGGTAATTATTGACACTCCTCCTCAAACGTCAGCACTAACCGCCTCAGCTGCACGCGCAGCAACCCACTTATTAATACCTACAGAAATGCAAGAGGATTCCATTGCGGGTATGGCAGATATGGCTCAATTGTGGCAAGCAGAAAATCAAACAAGGGAAGCTGAAAAATTAATGCTAGTAGGTATTTTAGCAACTAAATTTGACCCTCAATCGGCAGCACAACGTCGAACACTAGAACAAGTGTCACAAAATAGTGTGTTAGGAGATAAACTTATTCAGCCACCTATGCGATATCTTCAAACGTATGCTAATAGTTCGTCAACATACGCTAATCCACGATCATTATTCGAAATGCACGAAAACACACCAGCCCGAATAGAGGCAGAGGAGTTTTGTAAAATAATATTTGAGAGGATTTTCAGATGAATACAGAATCTAAAACCAAAAGACCTGGTGTATTGATAAAACGTAAACCTTTAGGTGTTCAGTCCGGGACAATAAATAGGGTGGCTGAAAAAATAGCGGCGGCTGAGTCGGCTACTCTTCAAGAATATGAACTTCGTCAAATTACAGTATCAGATATTGAACTTTGGGATGAGCAACCACGTAAATTTCATCTTAACCTTGAGGATATTTACCGGGGAAAAATTCTCGAAAGTGACGATAATTACAAAGTCAAATCAGAACAGCTTGAAGAGCTTATCGGCCTTTCTATGAGTATTAAGGAGTTCGGCATTCTTAACCCTCCATTGGCTTTAGCTTTGCCTGGTAAGAAAGTTCAACTGCTAGGTGGTCAACGTCGAGTTATGGCTTTCATTTTTTCTATTTTTCATATTCGTACTGTAGAAAATGAAAACCAAGAAGGCTATAACGAAATAATAGTAAACCCCGAACCTGACATGTCGCTTCTATATATTGAACGAATTGAGGTAAAGGTAATATTACGTAGGCCAGATGAATTAACAAAAGAACGCATGGCAATGATTGATAACATGCAACGGGTTGATTTGACTATAGGGGATAAACTTAGATGGTTGATTAGTTTTGCTGATCGTCGAGAAAGTTTAGGTAAAAAAATAAAATGGAGAGATTTAATAGACACATTAGGCGTTTCACGCTCACAGGCTTATGAATGGCTAGCAATAGTTGATAGTAGAAAAGATGCTTATGTTATGGAGGTAATAAAGAAAGTTATTTCTAACCTGGTTTCCTTTAGCAAACTTTTAGAAATAGTTAAAGCTGATCAAGAATTAAGAAAACTCCTTCACGATAAATGGTTCGGCGATCGTCCGGCACCGGACAAAATCTCAAGAGTTTCACTTGGAAAAACAGATAACCTTAAGGCATTGCGTACTCTCGTTCTGACAAACTCAGAAGGTGAAGTTAAAGATCATTTCGAGTCGATAAATTGGGATAACCCAAAAAATGCAAAAAAAGGTTTTGAAGAATTTTTAATCTATTGGGAGCGTAAACATGGGTGATCGTTTAGCTCAACATATATTAGAATCAAGTTCAGTTAGAAAAATAACCGTTAAATTACCTTCTTCACTGAAATCATCGTTGCCTGTTAGGATTCTTAACGATGGTTATAATATGCGTCAAAAAAGTAAGTGGGTTGTAGAAGCTATAAATGAATTACTTTCGAGAGAAGGGTGGGAAGGTGCCCTTTTATCTGAACTGATGATAAAGCCAAATGCGCAAGATGTTTTTAGTGTCCCAGAGAGTGTTGTTAATAAAATTAATCAAGAAGCTCATCGCGTAGCCTTATTGAACCCAAGCTTGAATGCTACTCAATCTTCAATTATTCGTGCAGCAATAAACAGAAGAATGCTTGGTTTGATAATTACAAATACCTAACCAGATCAATTGAGTGTTAGCTTTAGTCCATATTTAACTTCTCGCCCGATTTGAATTGTGGTCATAGGTGCTTGTTTTACAGTGCGTGTGAAAAGAACCCTATTCCGTAAGTCTTTTCAACTACCTATCTCCCAATCAAATTGGAGAGGGTGAGAAAAATACTTTCATTCTGACAATTTATGATGTTATTTCTGAATCGTACTTTTCTTGACTTTAGTCGTCAATTTTCTGATCCGCTCTTGTAGGACATTAATTTCACTTTGTAAATTAGCCTTGTCCAAGGTCAATCCTGCTAATTTAAGTTTTTCTTCCGCTAGGTTTGTTTCCAATAGGCTGACCTTGTCCCGGTATTCATTCAATTGCTGGCTGAGTTGACCTAATTTTGTTTGGGCTATTTCCGCAGCTTGCTTGTTCCTGGTGGCTTCCGATTGTAAACGATACATGTCCTGTGCCGTCTCACGGCGATGATTTTCTTTTTCTTCTTCGATCCGTTTGAACGACCACTCATGTTCCCGTTCATATTGAATATCGAGCTTCTGATATTTTTCCTTCTCTTGCCGGATTGCTTCGCTGAGTACGGCATTTTTCATTTCGACTGCGCTGACGGTCGTTCTGTAACTCTCTAACTGGGCTAATGCCGTGGCCGTTTCAGCGGCGAGACGTTCGTTTTCCTTTTTGAGGTAGGTGGCTTCTTCTTGGTATTTTTCTTCAGTGATTTTGACTAATTGGCCAATGCGGTCAGCTTCTTTCTTGAGATCTTCCGTTAATTGGTCCAATTGGAGTTGTTTAGCATCTAGCCCTGAGATCTTATCCTTGATGCTGGCTTTTGCCTCCGTTAGCGCCAGTGCCCACAATTCATTGGCCGCGTCCATTAAGGCTTTCGGCGTTCCAGGGTCTAGCCCTTGTTGGCTGCGGACATTGAGCGATAAGTCCTGCTTCCAACTCTTAATGGCGCTGGAAATAATCGAAGGGCTATTGACGCCAATCATCGGTCTGATGGCTTCTATCGTGGGTACTTGGCCCGATTCCAAAAAAAAGGCTTCACAGGCCTCATAAGCCTTGCTGTAAGTGCTGGTTTTGTTCATCGGTTCACCGGGTGAGAGGGCGATTTAGCCGCTTTAAATCGATCGTTTCATAATGTTCAAGGCCATATTGGCTGGATTTTACAGGCTTCCCAGTTGCCCAACCCGTTAATAAGGACGCAGGTGAGTCAAAATGCTGGGAAAACTCGTTTTCCCAGCGCTTGAACTCGGGGTCAACTTCAGGGCGATGCTTGCGGCATGAGACCTAATTACAGGACTCAATCCCTTGCAAAAAGCTCCGTTTGGGCGGTTTCTAGGCATGACGGGCTTCCCGGGGAATAAGATAGGTCATAGTGAATAAATTATCAACTAAAACACTAAAATAATTCATTAATATGAATTTATATTAAATATAACTATAATTATACTTAATAGAACAAGTTTCCGATTATATTAACTAGGCCAGACGTCCGATCCGGATTTTTAGGTAAAATTTTTGGATAAGTTGTTGGTTTTGTTGATAAAAGAAAATTGTCCCGTTGAGGGGCTGAAAGGGGATGTGAAATGAATCTTGCTGATGCCACGTTACTGCGCGGGTGGGCCTATTATTTGGCTTGGGAGGTACTGGAGGACCAGGTGCCAGAAGGCAGTGTGCCGGCCAAAATGCAGGTCAAGGTTTTGCGCCTGGGTCTAGCGAATAAGTCTAGGTACTATCGCCTGTCCGATTCACTGGGTCAGTGGCTGGGAGAACGCCAAACCTCCGATGAATGGCGGCGGGGGTTCCTCAAGGCATTGGACCGCCTCAATAGCCTGCCAGACCCCGTGCCTACCTTGGCAGATGAGGTGGGGCAATGGTTCGATGAACGTGTTCTGAGTGAATTACCCGGAAACATTAAGTCCCTAGCGGACTTGGTTGATTGTTTGGAAGGGACATTTGCCGGGGATATCGTTTTGCCTGAGGGCTTGGCACCGGAACTCAAAAACTTGCTGGGCTTTTTTGACAGCCATGCCCTACAACTGGGCTACCAACTGAATAGGAAGCGCAAGCCCTTGGCCTTGCCGGTCCCCCTTAGTCAAGTAGCGCCGTTGGAACGGGTGTCTATCCCGGAGGCGCTCAGTGGCTCACAGGGCAGTAACCGCGCGGCGGAACCGTGCCGAATCCAGGCAGAACATGACCTGGATGCCATCACCAGCTGGTTATCTCTCAAGGACGGCAATGCCAAAACCCTCACTGCCTATAAGAAGGAACTGGAACGCTTATTATTGTGGGCGGTTTTGGCGCGTGGCAAAGCAGTGTCGTCCCTTGACACTACAGACTGTAAGGCGTATGTCCATTTCCTCAAGACGCTGGATGCTAGCAATCGCCAGTGGGTGTCCCTGGAGCCTGCCATCAAAAGCCGGGGCAACTGGAAGCCCTTTTACTACCGTCCCAAAAATACCGGCCAATCGGCCGATAGTCAGGGCAACCCGCAGCCCCAACTGGTGCTGTCGCCACGGAGTGTCGCTTACGCCAAGACCGTCATTGCCTCGTGCATGGACTGGTTAGTCAAACAAAATTACCTGAAACATAACAATTTCGACAGTATTCAAAACACCAAGTTTGCTCAAACGACCCCGCAAACCCATAACCGCGCCTTTACCCACGCGCAGATGCAAGGGGTGTTTAGCTATGCGGAAAGCCTGATCCAGGAAGGAGATGCGGAGTTTGCCCTAAACCGGCGTACCCTGTTTATCCTGAAGTTTGCCTTCCATACCGGGCTTCGGATTCATGAACTGGCCGCCGCTAGTTTGGGTGACATCGAATGTCTTGAGGACGAGGCCGGCGAGCATTATTTCCTGAAGGTGGTCGGCAAGAACACTAAGGAACGGAAGACGTCTTTACCTCAGATTTTTGTCGAAGAATTGAAGGCTTATTTAAGGGTGAGGGGCTTGCCAACCCATTTTGATCTCCTTCCGCACGAAGCACCCCTCATCCCCAACTTGCGAGATAGAACCGGGCGTCGGCATCTTACCCCGGGGGGTATCCACCATATTCTGTCAGGTTTTTTTGAGCAGATGTATGATCACCTGACTTCGGAGGGTGACGCCAACCAATTGCGACTGGCCAACAAACTCAAGAAAGCCTCAACCCACTGGCTCCGCCACAGTTATGGCAGTTATCTGGCTAATGACCGGCAAGTGCCCCTGGCTTATATCAGGGATGAACTGGGTCATGCCAACATCAGCACGACCTCGTTGTACCTGGATACCGATGCAAAAGAAAGGCAACGGGTGGTAAGTGCCGCGTTTTCCGACGAATAGCTCGTTTTGCAGTGATAAAAAGACAGGTTTATTTAACGCAGCCGACCGAACGGGACAATTCATCGGATAATGCGGAAAGGGACTCCGAATTGGCTTTTTGTATTACGCCGATTATTTCATTATAGGCAATGGCCGGTGGGTCCCTGCTTGTCAGGTAGTCCGCCCAGGCAGTGATGGCATGCCAGTTTGACTTGCCGATGATAAAAAGCCTGTCAAGGGAATGGTGGACGGGTTTAATGTGTGCGGGCAAGAAAGTCCGTCGCACGTCGATTTGTCGTATAACGGAGTAGGGGAGGATAGCTAGGATAAGCGCAACTCAATGGAGACCAGTGAAAAATTAAAGGGCTATTTGCAGAATGAGGTTGGATTGATGACCGACAGTCTTGATCGTTGAATTTGATCAACTGGTTGGAATTTGACTTTCGGATATCTCTTGGCTTGGTTGATTAGAGATTGATCGTCTTGTTACGGCCATGACTTGTCGGTCGGGATGACTATTCAATTTCAACGATTAAAACATTCTATAATCCAGTCGAATGTCCGGTATCCGGCGAGCAAATTGAAATTATCACTGTGTCATAACGGCCAGAAGCTGACTCTCATAGTAAACAGTTAAATGATGGGATGATTTCGGAGAGCAGCCAGTCATCATGCCTGAAACATCATATAATTTGGAGCGAATCGAGGAATTGTTTCTAGGTATTTGCTTTTTCACGTTCTGCAATACAACTTTTAATAGCTTCAATTACAGTGGTGGATTTGAATACTAATCCGAGATCAATCATTTGATTTGAAATAGTAGCGAACTGCTTGTTTGCAGTTGGTAACGTTATTTCAAGCAAATTGTTTATGTCTTGCTTAACAAAAACTTCCGCCACAATACCCACAAATATAAGTCGGCTTCCCAAAATAACATTTCCGTCCTTCATGTAGCTTCCCTGATTAAGTATAAACACAGGACTACCACTAGAGCCAGGAAAAACAGAGGCATCGATTAGAAAAATTGGTCTCCCTTGAAAATTTAATTCTATAGGAGTTGCTGTATGCCCCTTACGAAGAATTGGTGTCAAATGCTTTGAATCCCATAAGCCATTGGGATAACCAATAAAGGTTACCTCTTCAATAGCGTCCAAACTACGCAAGTCATCTTCAAGGGCAATAATTTCTTTGGTAATTGGCTGAACGAAAATTTCTTGCCCTAACTCCTTTATTCTTTCCTCTAAAGGAGCGAGTGGAATGACAGTAACATCAACATTTTCGTCTGGGTGTCCATGCCATGCATCACCTAGCCCCTCGATACTTAATCTAAAACCATTACCTAATTGTGGCTTGCCATCTTTCTTGGTTATAAAGGTTATTCCCGTTGAAATAGAGTCTGCGATAACGTGTTTATTTGTGACAATAAACGGGTAATGAAGGCTATTTTGACTTTGAAGAAATACGAAACCTGTTCCTGAACCTGTTGTGCCATCAGCCTTACGCGTATCAATTCTGACCGTATTAAAAAATAGTTGTTTTGAAACTGTAGATGGCTCCATATTGACCTCATAACTCCAAATTATTAAATAAGTCTTTAGATTAGATGGTGTTGGGCACTCACTCAGGAGTATAGGATGCGCTAAACGTTTAGGTCTCTGAGCAATAGAAAACAATTGTTACTTTAATTGCTGCTAGAATTTAAGCTCAGAATTATAACTTCAATTCTGGATTTGGTTTTGTGATAACTAATTTAGAGTTAACTATATTATTTCCTGATTTTTCGGCGACTTAAGCCTGTAATACCCAAAATTGCGGAGCTAAACAACCAGATTGCTTCTGGTACCGGCACAGTAGTTACGGGCGTTAATACATATGCGTGATTTAACCCATTATTCATACCATATCCAGTGATTTGGCCTAAGTCATTTATTCCTCTGGCCTCTTTAAGTACCCAGCCTGTTGCACTTGAAACCAGCAGCGTATTTAGGTTCACCATAGTGCCGTTGTCTGTAACAAATGCTTCTCGACTGCCATTCTTTGTATCGGAATAACCAACTACCTGACCGTAAGCATTAATTCCTGATCCAACGCTATCGTGACCGCCTAAAGTGCCTAAGTCAATCAATTGTCCGCTTGGATTTGTAACGAAGGCATGACGACTATCAGTCGCTGTACTTGCCTGCCCAGTCACTTGCCCGAAAACATTAACTCTCCATCCAAGACTATCGTGTCCACCAGGTAAAGTGCCCAAATCAATCATTTGTCCGCTTAAGTTTGTGACAAAAGCATGTAAACTGCCGCTTGCTGTCATGGCCGCTCCGGTAACCTGTCCAGAAGCATTAATTCCATATCCAAAGCTATTGGCTCCGCCAAGTGTGCCCATTTCAATCATTTGTCCGCCAGGGCCGGTGACAAAGGCACGGTAACCACCATTGCTAGTAGAAGACCAACCGGTTGCTTGCCCAGAGTCATTAATACCATATCCGATACTTTGGCTTCCCCCTAATGTGCCCAAATCAATAACTTGTCCTCCTGTATTGGTGAAAAAGGCGTGAGCGTTGATACTGTTTGGCGAAAAACCTACAACTTGCCCAGAAGCATTAATACTCATGCCAATACTGTCATTCCTACCAAACTGAGCGCCTAAGTCGATCATTTGACCAGTTTGGTTAGTGACAAATGCATGAGCAACGCCACTAGGGTTACTTGCTTGTCCAGACACTTGCCCAGAAGCATTAATATCGAGACCATAGCTGTCTGGACCACCAAATAAAGTACCCAAATCGATAATGTTATAAAGTAATCCAGCTTGAGCGGTGTTGCTTACTGCAAAACTCGCAGCTAACAACGCTACAGCGGTCGTTTGTTTAAATCCAATCATTTTACAATTCCTTTATATTTTTTTAGGTTTATACAATTCGGTTTATGTGTAGTTACTTTTAAAGTACCGACTAGTTAAAAAATTACTGTAGAGTCTGTCAACTCAGTAACTCATAGTATGATTTGTTTGACGCAGCCTCAATCTAGTTTAAAGTTATTAAATATTAACCTTTAATGAGGAATGTGTGAAATTAGCTTTCCAATTCCAATATAAAAACTCAAATGCTACACACTAGTTTTAAGTCACTGAATGTCTGCTTTATAGCTTAGCAAAACATAATTTAATTGTTTGGTGACTGTCGCTTTTGGGTCGTCATGCGACTGTCTGCTCCTCAGATTCATCGTCGGAAAGCTGTCATTAAATTCCGATTCCCGAAAGCAGCCGGTCGCACAGAGTTAAACCGACCCCTTCCAGACCTTGGCGCCTTGAAGTTTAGCCCGCGTAGCTCCGATTAGCGACAGCGTAATCGGAGGAATGTTGGCTTCGAAATGTGCGATTACGCAAGCTAATCGCACCTACATTTTGAATGGCAGCTTATTTTGCCATTTGTTGTCCTTGCAAATTCATTTTCTTTGGCGGCTAAGGGTCGGTTTAACTCAGTGACGAACGGCCGCTTTCAGGTATCGGAATTCCATGACAGCTTTCGGGCGATGAATCTGAAGAGCGGACAGTCGCCAGGCGACCCACAGCGGTCGGCGGCTATAAATATTTGAACGTCTAGTTCTCCACAGAAAGCCGACCGTTGTTATAGCTAGCTACGAAAGTTAAAAACATGAAAACAATGCAGGTTCTGTTCCGACGAGACGCTGTTTAGTTGGGAATACTCGGCCAGAACATTAGGGTCAGAATTGTCAAACTGAACCAAAATCCAATTTCATAGGTTTCGGTTATAGGCTGAATTCTTTTTAGTGCTCCGTAAATGTGCACTACAACCATGAGAACCCAACAAGTCAGCAAAAACTGGAAATAAAAGGGCTGAACAGTCGGCCCTCCTGATGCCACCACACCAAACACACCAATTACGAATGCAACACAACCTAAGCACCGGCCATAATAGACGGCTAGCTCAGTTTGGCTTGGAATAACCCATCGTAGAGTTTTTGCCCATTGAATCGGCCAGATCGCCATCGGAATACCGAAGATCAACAATGTTGACACGCCTACGACGAATAGGAATTCGCTGGAATGGTTTCCCCAGATACCGATCATGCTCGTAATTCCTTAATGTTCGTTGGCAAGGTTACTGTTGATGAGTGTAAACACGGCGGCTCTAACGACGACTTATTGACCTTTTTTGGTCAATTCGGCACAACCAACCGTCGCATCCGCACCGGATTCCGTATAACAGGCGCTTATATTGTTCTTGCCATGAATACGGCCCTGGTTATAGCCTTTACTATCGGTTGCCACCCAAGTAAACGTGGTGTTATCTGGGTAGATGACACCAAAAAAATGCTTGGTGCCATCCTGGTAGGTGAATTGTCCCTTGAATATCCTGCCCTTCTGCTCGAGAATTTGAACGGTCTTATTCCAGTTTAAATAACCTTTTTTCTCAGAGTAGGTTTGGTTTTCGCCAGTCCAGGTGCCGACAAGGTTAGGTACCTGATCTTCATTGGGTGCCGCAGTGCAAACACTCAGGTTTGTAAGTGCCAATATATAAGTAGCGATAGGCAATACAGTGGATATGGATTTTGTGAATTGATACATAGGCAAATAGGGTGGGGTTAAGTTAGAAAGCGGATAAGAAAGCTGTGAAGGTATGTAACAAATCAAGGATTAGCGTTTTTTTTCAAACCAAGCGCTGAGTCGCGACCGTTGGCTTTGTTCAGCTTCGCGCCATCCAGAATGGCGTTGCTAAAGTCGGCCTCGGCAATCTCGGCACCTGTGAAGTCGGTTCTGGATAAATCAGCCCATTGCAGTTGCGCCTTGTGCAAATTGGCGTTTTGCAGATTGGCATTCGGCATGATGGCGTGCCTCAAATTAACGTTACTTAGATCAGCACCGGTCAGTACCACATTGTTCATTTCGATTCTCGCTGGAGCCATGCCTTGATTGGCCATGTCTGCACCCAAATTGGCTCCCATCAGTTGGGCATGAGTTAAATTGACATGATTCAACAAGCCGATGATGCGGCTGTTGCTGAGATTCGCTTCGGTTAGATCAGAATAGTCCAGGACTATGGCGTACAGGCTGGCAGAGGACAAATCGGCCTTAACCAAACTGGCCTTGCGTATTTGCGCCCGATCGAGCGTTGCCCCATTGAGTTTCGCGCCATCCAGGTTGCAGCCGTCCAGATTGGCGGAAAATAAATCTGCGCCACTTAAATCAATACCCGATAGATCAAGCCCTGAAAGATCTTTCTTTTTTAAATTGAGTTTGTGCTTCTTATCATGACTCAATTCAACCACTTGTTCTCGGCTTAAATCAGCCGCCAGCACAGGTAAACTGTAGAAGGCAAAACTCCCCGACAGGGACAAAACAACCAAAGACACTAAACGCTTCATACAACTTTAAATACCGGAAAAACAGAATGTTTTGCAGTTTAGGTCGACTAGATTTGGCTTGTCAATCCGTCCTGGAAAAAAGGAAAATTAAGCCGACTTAGCGAGAAAAAGTCATATCCGTTAGACCTTAATGAGACAAATGTAATGCGGTAATAGCTGAGGCTGGAATCTTTACCCCCAATATGGCTCGCCTCCAACGCTTTAACCAAGTTGGCCGTATAAAAGCCATGAGGCGATTTGTTTTGCGCCATGCCAATGCCGATGGTGCCGCCAGCCAAAATAACCTGTAGAATTTGGCATCGGCACTGGTTCTAAAGGCGGGAAGTGAGATTATGACGGCAGTGCGCCGCAGGTTAGGACAGACGCACTGCCAAGGGTTGAAAAGGCCTTATTCCTGACCGATTTGGTAAATCTCACTGTTGGCTTCGACGATTTTACCGCTGGTCGCGTCCACTTCCACTTTCATTTCCTTGCCGTCCTTGCCTTTGATGTCGAATTCGTATGACGCGGCGCCATCGGGCTCGATTTCATATTCCACTTCGACTATGTCGCCGGGATGCGCAGCCAAGGCAATTTTGCGGGCATCGGCTTCGCTGACTTTCAGTTTAGCTTTGAACAAGGGGTCGTCGGCGTTTTTGACTTCTTGCTCAATCTCGGTGATCTTGCCGGTTTTAGTGTCGCACTCGATATCCCAGGCTTTGCCGTCCGGCGTTTCGATGTCGAATTCGTAGGTGGGTACGCCGTTTTCGATTTTCAGTTCGACTTTAACCACCCCACCGTTTTTCTCTGCCAACGCGGCATGCAGACATTGTTCGATGCTGAAATCGGTTTTCGGGTATTCCGCGTTAACCGTGCCTATGGCCCCCGTCAAAACAATGGCGGCGACCAAGCAATATTTGGATTGGATGTTTTTCATGGTGTGTACCTCGCGTGTTGTATTAACGGTGGGTATTCGAGCGCACTCGCTACCCGTTTATTTCAGCGCTTCATAGCCTCCCATAGACAATGAATACACCGAAGACGATTATTCGTCACTTGAATAAAGTGACGAAAATTTGATCGATGATGTTGACTCTATCACTAATTCAAATACTGCCGGTTGGTTTTGGCTCGGGAGCGAAAAACAGCCTAATTGTCTCAGCCTCATTGCTGCTTCAGCGTGAATTTCACCCTTTGGCGCGCACGTTGCTCGATAGCTTGACCATCCTTATAGGCAGGTTGAAATCGCCATTGCTTGACCGCTTCCAGAGCTGCTTCGTCGAATACGCCCTTCGGATTGGCCGCGACGACCTTAGCCGAACCCACCATGCCGGAGGGCGTGACACTGAGTTCCAATTCCACCCAGCCCTGAATGCCGCGAGAGCGCGCCATCGGCGGATAGTCCGGCAGGGTTCTGGATAAGGCCACCAATTTACTTCTACTCGAGCCACCGGCCCCACCTTCCGTCGTGTCCCCGCTTTCGGCGGGAGCAGGTTGTTTTTCGGGATTCCATTGTGCGGGAGGCCCCGTCAAACGCGCATCGCTGCCGGGTACGCTGGGCAATGCCGCACCATCCCCCAGGGCGGGAATGTCCAGCCTTGGCGCGGCAACCCCGGAAAGTTTTTTTTGAGAGGCTAGCCGTTTTTCGGCTTTTGCCGGGCGCGGTTTTCTTGGCAGTGGTGATCGTTTTGCTACGACGGGTTGAGGCTGAGAGGTAGCCTGCTGAATGCTGGTAGCCTCGACCGGCACTTTACTCTCGATCGGCTCCGGGCGATGTGGCTTGGGGCGCACCCGCACGAAATCGATCGGTTGCAGTTGCGGTTGTTGCGCCAGTTCGATGCGCCGGTCGCTGATCAAGGCGCCGATCAATAATAGCAAGCAGATGTTGACCGTCACCGCAGCCAACAAGGCCAAGCTGGGTACCAGAACTTTCCGGTTAGGCCGGGCGATGCTGCTTGCCGTTGTCATCAACTGTCGCCGGAACTGGCGGCGACCGAAATATTCTCGAAGCCGGCCTGGCGTAGTTGGTCCATGACCTTGACCAGCAAGCCGGTACTGGTCATTTGATCGGCGAGGATGATCGCCGAGCGGCCACCTCCGGCCGGATTTTGCGCCTCGATGCTGGCTCGCAACAGGCGAATATCGACCGCGCTATCATTCAGCCAGATTTGCTCGTCGGCGCTGATGGTGACCACCAAATCGGCATTGGCTTGCGACTGCGCAGTATCGGCATGCGGGCGGCGCACCGCTACCGACGATTCGCGAATAAACGAAGTAGTCACCAGAAAAAAGATCAACAAAATGAATACCATGTCGATCAACGGCGTCAGGTTGATCGGGTCGCTGTTGTCGTCCTCGGGACGTGTCCTTAGATTGAAACGCTTACGTCTTCTCATGGTTTCAGTACCTGATGGATTGTAGCTTCCGCGGCCATGGCGCGCCGGTTGAGGTCGTAGCCGATGCCCACCCCGAACAAGCCCATCACCAGGCCGGCCAGCGTGGTGATCAAGGCTTGCGAGATGCCACGGGCAACAATGCGAGTTTCGGCACTACCGAAGACCCGGATCAAATCGAAGGTTTCGATAATCCCGGTCACTGTGCCCAACAACCCCAGCATCGGCAGCACGCCCGACAGGGTTTTGATCAGCCTTAAAAACCGCCAGACGGCCAACAAGGTTTCGGTTTGGGCAATTACGCGGCTGGCGGCGGATGGTGTGCAGGTTCGTTGGTAAGCGATCAATCGCGGCAAAATCAAGAACATAAACCAGTAACGCTCCAGCACCAGGGTCCAAAGCAGGATGGACACGACCAGCAGAGGCCACATCACCGGCCCGCCCAACGCCATTAGATCTTCGATATGTTGTTCGGCCCGATGGAATGCCGCCAACGTGTCGGAAAACTCAGACATGTCGATTAGGCGTTACCCGGCACAGGGTGACGCGCTTCCAACCGTTGCGCAAGCGCGGCGGAAGCGTGGGCTTCCAGCAGCGCGCCCAACGCCTGGCTTTTACCGCTTAGCAGGCTATGCAACAGCAAAATGGGAATGGCAGTGACCAACCCTTCTACGGTAGTTACCAAGGCTTCGGAAATACCCCCGGACATCAGTTTGGGATCGCCGGAACCATGCAGGGCAATAGCCTGAAAGGTTTCGATCATGCCGGTTACCGTACCCAGCAGGCCCAGCATCGGCGCAATCGCAGCAATCAGTTTCAAAAATGTCAGGCCGTAATCCAGCTTGGCCTGTTCCGCCGCCAGCGCATCTTCGATCACCAGATATAAAGCTTCGTCGTCGTTCATCGGCGAATGTTCCAGTTTACTCAGAATGCGGCCGAGCGGATTATCCGGCAGCCAATTGCCGCCAAGCAATTGGCTGCGCATACATTGGCCGACCCGCGTCAGTTGTGCGAAGCGGTAAACGCTCAGCGCCAACGCCAAACCGGCAAGTAACAGGATCAGGTAACCGACCGGACCGCCCTGGTCGATCCGCTCCGCCAGACTGGGAATCTGTACCAGCAATTGCAAGGTCTGCCCGGAAGACGCGTCGATCGCCACGCGACACAACGAAGCCGATTCCTGCCCAAATCGGCCCGCCTGCGCCAGTATCGCCGAACCGGGTTGGCGCGAGAGTTCCGCAAGGCGTGCTGTTTCGCGGTTATAGGCCAGATACCGGCCGTCGGCGATCAGGCCGAAGTCGCCAATCCGTACCACTTCCCGCTCGGTTGCCACGCCAGTGGGCGCATAAACCGCCGCGTTGAATTTCAGACTGCGGGATTGCGCATCCAGCAGCTTGTTTAGTAGCGCGAATAGTTCCGCCACGCCTTCGGGTGTGGTCATGGCCCGGCTATCCGCAAGCCGGTCCAGCAAGTTGTTTTCAGTCAACCCCGCAAGGCCCAGCAAAGGCCAGGGGTAATCGCTTTTCAGATTGGCGGCGAATTCGCGTAACGCGGCGAACAAACCTTCCTTACCGGCCAAAGCCATTTCGGTCGAGTCTGTCGCTGCAACAGTCCAAGGCAGTTGCGTGTTTTCGCTACTTGACCGGTCGGACCTTGGCAGCGACTCGGGGCCAAACAGCGGTACCATCATCAATTGCGGCGGTTCCAGTTCTTTCGCGATCCGCAAATCCAGACTGATGTCCTCGTTGTCTTCGCTGGAAAGGCGTCGCCATTGCCGTTGTTTAGAGTCCCAAACGCCGGATTCTCGACCATCCAGGGATTGGTAAAAAAAACCCAGCCTACCAACCCGCAAAAATTCCACCAGGCGGTCACTGCCCGCATCATGTAAGACGTCCTGGTAAGTTTCGATACTCTTTGCGTAATCGAGCTCGATGCGGTAGGCCTCCAGAATGCGCCGGTACTTCTCGGTCAATTCGGGATCGTTGCCGTCCGGCAGCAGTCGTATACGCTCGAGTCGGGACGCGCGTTCTGCGGGTAAATAAGGCGCGTCATTATCGATGCGGTTTTGCAAATCGGCGATGGTTTGGTTTGCGAGTGTCCGTAAGCGCTCGCCAAGCATATCGGTACTGGCTGATGTCTGATTCGCTGTGGCCGACTGCGCTGTATTTGGAATGTTGGCGGCAGTAACTAACAAAGGCGATAGCAACAGCCATAAAATAACGACAAAAATTCGCTTTTTACTTGAAATAAGCATCTTTATACTGAAAATCGCAATTCAAAGCTGTTGAGAATAACTTGGAATGAGTACTGGGCGATTAGGGGCTTGAATAATCAGGAATAATTCCCGCTTGATTTGTTTTAATAGGACAACCGGTACTCTGTGAATGGAGAGATGATTTGTTGCAGTTGTCGTTGTAACGTACCCAATTAACTGGAGCAGGAAACTCCCCGATATAGAGTGTTAAAGGCTCCAATAGTTTTAATCGGCCAAGTCATTGACCGCAACACGCTGGTATGCAGTCGTTGGTTTTTGAGTGTTGTCCGGCGGGAATTGGCCGATGCCGGAGACCACGAAAGGCTGCTTCGTAGAAGCGAAACCCGAGAAACGATGCTCGGGCATGCGGCCGCTTTGGAGACCGTCGTATGACGGGTTTGGGTCGGTAGGATTCAGTGATGACTGGCCGCTTTCAGGAATTGGAATTCAATGACAGCTTTCCGGCGATGAATCTGAAGAGCGGACGGTCAACACCCGACCCAATCCAGTCCTAGTTGTTCATGAATTGTGTGACATAAATTGGTTGGAATGCGGTCTTTCAAGCAATTTTATAAATGCATGATTGCAAGCTGACCCTGTTGATGCGAATCGCATAGCGCCAAGAAATGTTTGAATGCAAGTCCTGACTTTGTTTTTTCCCTGATTTTGTCTAGAAAAAGACTCATCCCATTCTGTCGCCAGACAGGTCAAAAATGCTCAACATCCATGCCGCCATGTTTTCAGGATGAGGCTTGCCGCGAAACGATTAATTTCTGTCACAAAAACTAAAATACCAAGGTCAGCAATTAGCTGATTGCCAAACTTCATTTTGCCATATTCATTACCATAAAGCGGTCAGTCGTGACCTGCAGAAATGGGCCGAGCGTTTAGGCATGGGTTGATACGGTCCTATGGCCGCTGAAGCTTTGAGCATTTAAGGTCTATTGCAACCCACGATCACCTAAGTCAATATACTTTTTCACCGTTCGCCTATCCAAACCCGCAATTCTGGCAACGGCCTCGTAGCTATTATGCTGGTCGAATAAAAAGCGGCAGTATTTTTGCAACAACTGTTGAGCTGACAGGTATTTTCCTTCGGCATCTGTTTGAACAATTCGCTCATTGGCGAGGGTAACAGTCGGTAATGAGTGGACTTGATAGCTGCCGGTAATACAAATCCGCCGAATGCATTGTTCCAGTTCCCTGACATTACCCGGCCAGTGGTACGTTTTGGGGACGACTTCCCGAATACGGGCTTCAATCCTGTCAATGAGTTCCGCTTCCGGTGAGTCAATGACCCGGTGTACTAAGCTGGTGATTAATGCCCGCAATTCATCGGAATCTTGGCTGAGGCGCTCCTGTAAGTTAGGCAAGGTAATCACGTCAGAACATAAGCGGTAGTAAAAATCTTTTCTAAAGTGTCCTGATGCCATTAATTGTTCGATCGGCCGGTTAGTGGCACTGATAATCCGGCCTTCAAACCGGCGTTGCTCATGGCTGCCAACCGGGCTGTACAGACGGTCTTGCAAGACATTCAGCAATTTAACCTGAATGGGAATGTCGAGTTCACCGATTTCGTCGATAAACACCGAGCCGTGCTTGCTGCATTTGGCGAACAAGCCGGGATGGTTGTCGATTGCCCCGGTATATGCGCCTTTTTTGTGGCCAAACAATTCCGATTCCAATACACCCGTGGAAAATTGCAACAGGTTGATCGCCCTGAACGATACGGTAAAGCTTTCCATAAATTTACCCGTTGAGGCATCGAAAGGAATATACCCCGAGCAACCGATCGCTTTCGCCACCCGGCTTTTGCCCGTCCCAGTTGCGCCCAATAATAACAGCGAAAAATCCTCCATACGCTTGCACAGGTAGTTGAGGTACCACTCCGGATTAAAGGTGAAAATATTATTCCAAAGCCGCGTCCGTAATTCGACAATGGCCGAACTGGTGCCGGAAACCGCTTCTTCAATAAAGCGAAAGGCACGCTGCAATTGGAACAAGAGCGCGATGGTGTGTGATGCTTGTTGTTGGGTAAAACCTGCCAGTTCAAATTCTTCACTAAGGGCCTTGGCAAACGGCAGAGCCAGGGCCTTGTCCCCGGCTTGTTGCTGCGCCTTGATAAAATCATCAAAGCCTGGTTGATAGCTGTAAAAAACTTTAACCAGCCAAGCCAACTGCATTACCGCTTGGGTTTTGCCTTGATAATGACGGATATCGAAACGTTGTTGCCGGTTCAAGTTCTGGAACTGGCTATTTATTGTTTCGATCACTAATTTTCGTCGCTCGACAGCCGAAAAGGCTTGTGGGTGCAGGTTGAGTATTTGCCAATCGACCCGTTCTCGTTCGCTGCTGAAGGGGTTTACAAACGCTAACGCTGCGATTTTGGCAAAAACGGCGTGCTGTTCTGAATTTAGTTTGTTCATTTTATGTATAGAGTGCATGCAATTTATGACTATATTTTAAACTTTGGCCAATGTATAGCGGGTTAACTCATTGTTATTTAATGCATTAAATAACTGGCTCTCTTATTGCTAAAACCTATCTGTCATCACACATTGATAGGATAGCTTTATGAACAGTTTAAAACGTATTTTTGTTACCTTGAAAGCCCAATTGGACGAAGTCGCCGACGATTTTGAAAACCACGAAGCCGTCGCCGGGGTCGCCATCAAGGAATTGGAAGCTTTCCAAGGTAAAACCCGCCTCCACCAGCATCGTCTCCAAGAGATAATTCAACAGTTTGAAACAAAGCGGTCCGACCTGAATAAACAAGCTGAAATTTGGACGAGTCGGGCAGTTAAAATCAAGGACCAAGACGAAGCCAAGGCTTTGGAATGTGTCAAACGCTTGCTCCAGGTCCAAAAGCAAATGAAGACAATCGAGCCGGAACTCGCTAAGGCCAAGGCGCAATTCGACCAATGCCAGAGAGATTTGGCGGATATCCAGGCACAGTTACACGCGTTGTACACGCAAAAAGAGGTGCTATCCGCCCGGCAAAACCGGATTCAGTTACACACTTCGTTACGTGCCGAACCCCTCAACCCCTCAACCGGGGCGCAAGCGATTTTTAAACGCTGGGAACAGTCGGTCATTAGCACGGAACTTAATAGCCCGTTAGCGGCCATCAAAGACAGTTTTGCCGATGAGTTTGAGCAGGAAGAAAGCACCTTGGAATTGAAAATGCTGCTCGACGAACTCACCACCCAAACCCCCACCGAATAGGACACTTATCATGGCTATCAGTAATTATCACTTGGCTTCGACAGAAGTCAGTGCCCCAAACGAAACCATACCGCAATCATCCAGTCGCCAAATCATCCGTTATCTGCGTTGGGCTGGCAGTCTGCTGATTATTCTTTCGGCGGTCGGTTTTATGTTTCAAAGTCATGCCGATTTATTGCCCGCTTACCGTTATTGGGTGAGTTTGGCGATCGTTTTGGCGCTGTGTGTTGGCGGTTTGGTGTGCAACTATTGGTTACAGGAGCGCACCGGAGCCCGCTTGTTTTTCGCCTTGGGCGCGGCCTTTTTGCCCGTGCAGGTATCCCAAGTCAGTGCGATGGTGTATGCCTACGTGCAAGGAGCTCAGGCACCGCAACCGGACTATAGTTGGCTGCAATTTGGCGATGTCCATCCGGCTTTAATTGCCGTTGATTTAGGCATTACCGCATTGCTGTTGGTTGCCGTCAGCTACACCAGTTTTTCCATGCTCGCGAAACGTCAGGTGAAAACCCTGATGCAAGCGGCCTTACTCGGCAATCTGGCCTTGCTTTTGCCGATTCGGGAAGGCTTTGGCTTGCCGGTAATGCTTATTGTGTTATTTGCCGCGCTAAGCCTTATCGAGCGCAGATTCCAATCGGACAGTACGATGAAACTGACCGAAGGCCTAACCGCAAGAGCTTTGGTAAGCTTGCCCTTGTTGATACTCCTCGGCAGAAGTCTGTTATACCCCCTGTCATACTGGTTGGCGATGGCCCTTGCTACCATGACTGCCACCGTCGGCATCGTTGCTGTCAAGCAGTACACACAATCAGCACTTGTCGTTTATTTAAGCCAATGCGCCGGCACGGTTGCCGTCTTGTTGATAGGTCCGATGACCGTGCACCATTTTGGCCTACCCAATAACTTTTACACTGTGGCGATCCCGGTCGCCATCGCGATGTTTGCGCTATCGACCCAAGTGGTTTATCACGCTAAAGCTTACCGTTCGCTGGGATCGGTATTAGCGACGGGCTTGGTTTTCACCGCTTTGTTGAATAACCAAGCCTTTGCGCCGTTATTGGCATTATCAACCGGCATCGCCTTGGTTGTGACGGGCGGGCTGAAATTTCGCGAAAAAGCTCCCTTCTTTCTGGGGCAACTGAATGTTTTAGGCGGCATTTTGTTTTACTGCGGTTATGTGGTCGATGCTTATAGCAACGCACCTTGGCTATTTTCAATCAGCTTAGGCTTGGCGGTACTCTTGCTGGCTTCATTGCTGGAAAAAAAGCATCAGCTCATCGTCAATGCTGTCGGCAATTATCTGAATGAAATAAAGGAGTGGGGTTAATTGCTCGCCGCTTTAGGGTTCAAGTAAAGGAAGAATCTTGTCGCGACTTTCTTGATGCTTCCTTTAATTGCGTATCAACGTTCCCGATTGGTGAAACTTAGCGGTCTTTTAATTCTGAACATTCTCTCGGCACGCTCATCCAGATCATCGACTTTTTGCGTGTTCACATGAACCTAAAAAGAGCGGTTGAATCCACTAAGCAGGCGCTGGCAGGCATTCCGGCGGCTGCAATTGACGCCCCTTGAGGTACTTAACCAGCGCTAAACTCAAGATTCGGTACCAGCGCTGGATCGCGGTCA
>Ga0208244_100291_pt1 | contig 55579 bp, 45 predicted proteins | sample SubbioCR12Aug_5A_FD_184828 | JGI IMG/M metagenome (GOLD analysis project Ga0208244, IMG submission 184828) | Serpentinite rock and fluid subsurface biosphere microbial communities from McLaughlin Reserve, California, USA - CR12Aug_5A (SPAdes) | ecosystem: Environmental > Terrestrial > Deep... | reverse complement strand
CACGCCGCACAGGTTGCGCATGGCTGGCACACCGCCAAAAACAGCGCAATCGCCCAACGCCACCAGGATTTTAGAGCGCTCACGGAACATTTTGGCAACTTCTTCGCTGGCGGTATTGTTGATGCCGCCTTCCAGAATGCCCACATCTACGCCGTCTTTATCAGGGTGTTTCATGTCGGTAATCGGCGACGAGCGCAGGTCGGCCAGTTCCAACACTTGCAGAATGCGCTCATCCATATCGAGCAGGGACATGTGACAGCCAGCGCAGCCGCACATCCAATCGGAAGCAATTTTAGGTTTAGCCATGATTTTCTCCTTACCGTTAATTCAAAGCCACGCTCGATTTGCGCGCGTGGGCCGCGGTTTGCCAATCGCCGCTGAGCGGAATATTCAACTGCTTGGCCAATTCGGTCAGGACAGCTTTGTTTTCGCGCACGCCTTCCGGGGCTTCGATGGCTTTGACAGCCTGCTGCACGCGCCCTTCCAGGTTGATATAGTGGCCTTCCTGTTCAATCCAAATCGTGACCGGCAGAACTACATCGGCTTTTTCGGTCAGTTCCGATTCGTAAGCGGCCTGTACCACCAGGTAGGGGGCCTTCGAGACACGAGCGACCAGTTTCTTCGAGACGTAATCATCGCCAATCGCGGCAAAAACGGCTTGATGACCGTTCAGGTCAAATGGGGCTTCCATCTGGAATTGAGCCGCCGCCTGGCTGTTGGCCTCGCCCTTGAGCGAAAGCAGGCCGACCCGCTCACTGTCCACTGCGCCGACCAGGGTTGCCAACCCGAGCAACGCTTCCACCAATTGCGGGTCGCGCTGGGCGGTAATGCCTTTGCCAAATAGAATCACCGGGCTGACGCCATGCGCCAGAACGCGGGCTGCTTCTGAGAACGATTCGGCATCCAGGCCGGTCTTCTCGACTGCGTCGGCAATAACTTTCTCGACATTGTCGATTTGGAGCGGGGCACGCCCCAGGCCTTCTTTGACGATGACTGCCTTCAAGCCCTCAATCAGCGCCAGGTCTGAACCGGGCTTGTTCTTGAGCGAGATGTTGGCAAGTTCATCCATCTCATTTTCTTCAGGGTCAATCGAAATGATGCGTATCCCTTGCGGGCGGGCGCGTTTGACCATAAACCCGGCCACCATGTGCGATTTGACAATATTGGCGCCCACGCACAAGACAACATCTGCATTTTTGAGCACATCAAGGCGGCCTTCGAAAGCACCGATTTTATCTGCCAGGGCCGAGACAGCCTGGGTGGTCATGCCTTCTTCGGTGCTGGTCACAAGGCCGCTCTTCATGCCGTCTGCAAACAGTTCTTTGAAGGCGACCAGGGCTTCAAGCGGCAAGCGGGTCGAAGCGATGGCGGCTACGCCGTTATGGGCATCGCCAGCCAGCGGTTCGAACTTGCCGGCAACAGCGGCCAGGGCTTCTTCCCAAGAAACCGGTTCGAGGGCGCCATTTTTACGCATCAGCGGGGAAGTGATTCTCATCCGGGATTCAGTTATCGGGTGGTAGCGACCGTGCTCGCACATTGCACCGCGGTTGACGGCCCCTTCCCAGTCGCCTTCGATTCTGACAATGCGGTTGTCGCGTACCTTCAAGGTAATCCCGCAGCCAACCGAGCAGCCGACGCAGACGGAGTTGATCTCGGACATATTTTCCTGCAAGCCCTGGTAGGCGCTGGTGCGGTCAATCAGAGCGCCGGTTGGGCAGACCTGGACACAGGCGCCACACTTGACACACGAGCTTTCTCCCAGCGGTACATCAATATCAGCCACAATGGTGCTGGCCGCGCCGCGCTCGGCGACCGAAAGCGTGAAATTGCCGGTCACTTCGGCACAGGCACGCACACAGCGCCGGCAGAGGATACAGCGGTTGTTATCGAGCACAAAATAGGGGTGCGATGTATCCACCACGAAATTGGTCCAGCCGGGCTGCATCGGCCAATAGGTCATCTTTTCGTCATAAGCGGCGTTTTGCAGTTCGCAATCGCCGCCGCTGACCTGGCAAAACGGGCAAAAATGATTACGTTCACTAAACAACAGCGAAAGAATAAGTTGGCGCGATTTTTGTAATGCGTCGGTATCTGTTGTAACAACCATTCCATCGCTCGCGGGCAAAGTACACGATGCAATCGGAACGCGGAAGCCTTGAACTTCAACAATGCAGAGCCGACAGCCGCCATAGGGAGTCAATTCTTTGTGGTCACACAAGGTAGGAATATGGATTCCTGTCATTTCAGCTGCTTTTAAGACAGTTGTTCCATCAGGAACTTCGATTTTTTTGTTATCAATGGTGAGTTGGACCATTTCATCCTCGTTTTCGCGGAAACTGTATTGTGAATTAAGTCACTATCTAGTTTATCGATTTTTTTTATATTGTCAATGTTTGCATGTCATATAGTTTGAAGTAATTCGTCTTATACCGCCTGTGAGATATGTAAGCTATTCATGCCATGAAGACTGATTCGTTTTCATGAGCGCTGAATGCAAAATATAAAAATGCACTACTGCAGTTGAAAATCGCAGTAGTGCATTGCAAAAACTATCTTGCTGCACTGCAAATATCGAATTACTGCAGTGCAAATATCGCGCCTACATTTTGAAGAGCGGAATTTCTTTACCCGCAGCCGCCGCCGCTTTGGTCACGCTGGAGTTCCAACTTGATTATTGGCTCAAACTCCAGTTTTTCCCATTTTTGCGGGTTGGGATAGCAGGAGGCGTAACGCGAGCCGAGCACCGCCGGGAAGTCGTAGCGCAGTTGTTCTGGGGTATTAACCCCGGCCAGCGGCGTGATTTCGGGGTCATCTTCGCCGAAAAAGGCTATCCAGTTGTTCAGGCCGCCTTCGAGGATGTAAACGTTTTTCACGCCGCTGCCGACCAGTATGCGCCAGGCGGCGGTCGCGTCGACTTCGTCGTTGCTCATCACAAAATAGACGGTATTGGGACTGTGTTTGGACTGCAGTTGCGGCACAACCGTCGGGATTTGGGCCAGCGGCACGTTCAGGGCGTTGTTGAGGTGGTACAGGTTGTAGTCTGCTTCGGGACGCACATCCAGCAGGACGGTAATCAGTCCGTTATCGAACATGGTGTGATAAACCTCGGCGGGTGAGACCTGCGCCAGGCGGTTGGCGAGCAATTCCTCGGCGCTGAATTTGATGCTTGCGCCCTCGATGCCGATTTCGCGGGTAAAGGTTGTGCGCTCCAGTTTTTGCTCGAGGCTGGGGGAACCAATCAGGATGGTGCCGAAAGCAACCGCGAAGAGCGCCACAGCGCCGTACAGGCGTAGTTTTGGCTCGCGGCTCATGTCGCGTTTGCCGATGATGCGTTCCAACTGTTCCGAACCCCAGAACATGAACAGCGCCATGGCAATGATGATGGTCACGACTACACCGGCGGGCAAGCCGAGCCAGTCTGGGATGGTCAGGCGTCCGAGGAAACCGGCGGTCTGCCACCAGTAGTCGTAGAGCGGGACGGTTTCACCGAACAGGAAGATGCCGACCAGCCCGCCCAGGACGAAGAAGATGCCATCAATTTTTCCGGTCATGGCCGAAACCAGCGAAGTACCCGGGCAGAAGCCGCCGACGATGAAGCCGACGCCCATAATCAGCCCGCCCAGGATTCCGCTCCACAGGTAGGTTGGGTTGACCCAGATGGCCTCGTAGTTGAGAATCCCCAGGCCAATCATGGTGAAGAGCAGCACCATGGCGGTGACGATAGCTCCAAACATGACCTTGAGCACGGTCAGTTCACGGAAATAGAATTGCGCCGCCAGTTTCTTTGAGTTGCCGAAGCCAGCCAGTTCAAGCACGTAGCCGAAGCCGAAGCCAATCAGGGCAAAGATGAGATATGTCCAGGGCGCGTCGGCGCTGACGGTTTGTAAAATTTGGAGGGGGAATGGATATTCCATCAAATATCTCCTAAAGCCACAACTTGCGGACAAAATACGCCAGTGCATACGCCCCGGCAAAGACCGAGAACATGAACGCCCATGCGCCAACCGATAACACCGCGCCGCCCGAAAGCGCCAATCCGCTGGTACAGCCGCGCGCCATACGCGCTCCGTAGCCCATAATCAGGCCACCGGCGAAGGCCATCGCCCAGCGCGTGCGGGTCGAAATTTGCGGGCCTTTGTTGGTCTCGAACCCCAGGCGTCCATTTTGCCAGCCACCGACGAATCCACCTAACAGCGCGCCGAAGACCATCGGGATAATCCAGTCGTCGAGCGGATTTTTGTCACCGCCCGCCATTTTAAGCAGGTAGGGGTTGCTGTCCACATGGGCGGGGGCAACGACATCCTGCACAGCGACAATCATACGGTTCAATCCGCCGGACGCACCCAGGCCGTTGCCAGTCAGGAAGAAGGCCGCGAACAAGACCAGCCCAAGCAGGAAACCGCCCAGGTAGGGATGGATATAGTCTTTCTTGGGGCGGTTCAAAAAGAACGCGCGCCAGTCGAAGGATTTCTTTTGGGGTTTAGTTGCTACGGTCATAAGGTTTGCTCCTGGATGTTCGATATTCGTTATTCGAGTATAGAATTATCGAGTATCGCGTGTCGAATAATCACTCATGCTCTTCTTCGTGCGCTTCCACTTCTTCCCAACCCGTCACCATCGCCCGCATGGCTTCTACCGGGGTTGCGCCGGTGGTGGTCAGGTAGACATGGCCGACGATAAAGGCGGCAAGCAGCCAGGCCACAAGACTATGGAAGGGCGCCAGCACGGGCAGGCCGCCGAACCAGGTCGAAATTTGCGGGAACTTCTGCACGCCCCACATCATTGCGCCGGTGATGATTTGCAGCGGCAGCAGCACTGTCAGCAGTCCAAAGTAGGTCGCCTGTTGCAGCGGGTTGAGTTTCTTGTCGCGGCGTTTCTCGAAGGGGTGCGGTTCGCCCCTGAAAATCCCGCCGATGTAATACTTGATTTGCACAATTGTGTCGTCGAAGAAGCCGCGCGGGCGCGGGATGTACTGGCGCACTTCGCCGGTGGTCAGGTGCCAGAAGAGCGACAACAGCGCGTTGATGACCAGGATGGCTGCCATGACGTTATGCACCGTCACCATATAACGGAAGGAGAAAATCCCAAATACATCCGGGCGGTGGATGACCAGGCCGGTCAGCAGCAGCAGGACAATCGTCACGGTTTGCAGCCAGTGCCAGAAGCGCTCATAAGCCTCGTACATGTGCACCCGTTTGGTGGCCGGGGCATGTTTGGGTCGCTTGAGCCAGTTGACATAGCGGAAAGTGCCGTGTCCGGCCACGCCCAGCACCGCGCCCACAAACGCCGCCGCGCCGAGCCAGTCCACCCAGTTTACGCGGTCATGGCCGAAAACGTACACACTGCGCTCGCTGTTCTGCGGCTGGTAAACCAGCGCGCCATCCGTCGCAATCTGCACCAGTCCATCCGCACGCACGTTGGTATCTGTCACGAAGGCCGGGGTCACCCCGCCGGGGGCATACGCGGCCAGTTTCATCGGCGCAGTCACACGCGAGTCGGCGGTGTGGCAGGTTTCGCAGTTCTTGATGGTTGCCGCGCCACGCACGACGTTGTGGTTGATGCTGTAGGGCTGGATTTGCCCCTCGATGCGCGGATTCTGCAATCCGAGGGCGGACAGGGCGCTCGCCACGAACCTTTGCTTGCCCTCGTTATCGATGCGTAATTCTGCGCTGGTTAATTTACCGTCTCCATCGCCATCGAAAGCGGCCACCGTTTCGGGGCTGTATGCGCCGTTTTGCAGGTAGACCGTCTCGAGGTCGGTCAGGCGCGCCGGGCGCGGGTTGCCGTTGGCGTCGTCGTAGACCCAGTACCAGGCGCTGATCAGGTTGTACGTGGTCAGCGAGGCGCTTCCGTCCACATTCTCGCGCTGGAGCAGGACGGGGGTAAATCCGGTTACCAGGCTGGCCTGGCTGTCGGGGTCGCCCTGCACACCGCGGCACTGGCTGATGGCTTCACCCGCCGGGGTGATGACTGTCCAATCGACAGCCTGGATGGCGGGAGCGTGCATTTTGGGGATGTGGCAGGATTCGCAATCGAGCACCTGCATATGGCGCTCGGTGTAGGGCAGCCAGTCTGAATGGGCTTTCTGGGCGTCGTGGCACGAGTCGCAGCGGCGCATGGTCGCTTTCAGGTCGGGTGCAACGTTGAATTGGGCGCTCTGCCCGCGCGCGAAGTCGTGGTTGGGGCGCAGCAGGTAGTCGCTGATTTCGAGGCGGCGCGGGTCGTAGGTCAGGTGGTCGGGATTTTCCTGCGACATGCGCTGGGCCTGGGCCGGGTTGTTGAGCGCGAAGTGGCAGTCGGTGCATTTCAGGGCGCGCTCGGCGTGGATGTCCCAGGCGTAGGTAAGGTCGTTTTTGCCGGAAATATTCATCCCTGATGCAGAAATTTTCTGAGGGGTGACAATTTGCCCGGTGGTGGCGGTCTGGTGCTCGTCGAGCGAGCAGCCGTTATAGGTTAAGGGCTCAATCTTGTCGGTATGCACCACGCCGTGACATGCCGCGCAGTTGGCGTTGGTTGGGTCTTGCAATTTGATGGTCTGGGCGGCCAGTTCGCCGTTTTCGTTGAAGGCTTCGGGGTTGTAGGCCCAACCTTCTCCATCGGCGCGGACAATTCCGCTGCCGTTCAGGGTGGCGGTGTTGGCCCAGCCGAATTTGCCAGATTTAATTTCCCCGGCGCGGGCGGCGGTATCAGGCGCGCTGAGATGGCACAGGAAGCAGTTCATCTCCATCACGCCCGATTTGCGCCAGTCCCAGGCTTCGGGTTGTCCCGTTTCCGGGTTCAGGATACTGGCTTCGGGGTTGTTGGCGTCCGGTTTCAGTTCTGTGAGCGGCAGTCCGGCTCGGGATGTAGTGGCCGGCCCGCCGCCCGGAACCCGTTCCCCAAATTCCATCAAAAATTCGGCGGTTGAAAGGTCGAGGCGTTCATCGCCATCCTGCGAAAGGTAGCGGTAGGTGAGCGGGTCCCATTTGCCGAAGGTGCCGGTGCTGGCGTTCGAACTGCCGGTTTGAGTTTGATAGTCTGAAAGGCCCAGGTCTGCATGGAAACTGTGGCTGACGATGAATTCGGTATCGTGGCAGGCACCGCAGGTCTGCATGGTCGAGACTGGTTGGCCGCTTTCGAGCACGTTTTGTCCGTCATTGTCGAGCAGGGCGACGGGCGGGTGCAGCGGCGAGGGTTGGGCGGCTGGCGCGGCGGGCTGGTTGGCCAGGACGATACCAAAGGCCAGGAGCGTGGCCAGCAGCCCGAGGCCGAGGACGGTGAAGGCGCGTTTGTGGTGGGTGAGAGTTTTCATAGGGTTCTCTGTCTGTGTTGTTCGATAATTCGATATTTGTTATTCGATGTCCGATTTTTGTGTATCTAATATCGAGTTATCGAATATCGCTCTTTACCTTCTCCCGCCCCAGGTCATCGGGTCGCCGGGATAGCCAAGGGCACCCCAGTCGAGGCGTCCGCTTTCGCCGTGGCAGTCGGAGCATTGCAGGGCGTATTGGGCGGGTTGGACGAGGTGGGTGGTGGGCCAGTACATCCAGGTTTCGGTGAAGCCATAGCCGCCGCTGTAGGGCAGGCCCATGCGTTCTTCGGCCATGGTGAAGGCATCATTCCAATCAAAATTGGTCCAGTAGCCGTCCGGCCCGGCGGTGATAGGGGCCAGCAGGTAGTTGTAGCCGGTGTCGTAGGGTTGAATGGCAACGTGCAGTTTGAAGGGGTAGATTTTGGCGTTCTTGTCGCGGATGCTGCCAGAGGGCAGGTTCATCATGGTCGGGCCGTCGGGGTTGATGGGGTCGCCAAGCAGGTAGCGGTAGTCGTTGTTGCCGTTGTACCAGAGATAGACCGGCAACAGGTTGCTTTCGTATTCAAAGTCACCCTTTATTTTCAGGTAGGTGAAATGGTCTTCTTCTTGCTCGAGGCCGGAGGTGCTCCAGTCCCAGATGGTTTTGGTGGGGTCTTTGGTGGCCATGTAGGGGATGTGGCAGGTCTGGCAGGCCACGCTGACGGTGTGGCTGTTGAGACGCTGGTCGTTGTGGGGCGTTTCGACGTGGCAATCGGTGCAGGCGGGCTGCTCATCTTTATTGATGGTGTAATTGTCGGTCAGCAGGCGGCCTTTGATTTGATGATTCTCAGTGGTGTGGCAGTCGGTGCACTGGAAGTTGTTGCCGCCCATGTGGACGTCCATTTCGGGTGAGGGGTGGTACAGCTGCTCTGAAAGGTCGCCGTGCTTGACGTTGTTGCCGCCGCCGCCGTTAAAGTGGCAGGAACCGCAGTTTTCGCGGGTCGGGTAGCCGACGCTCTTTGCGGCTGCCAGCAGGTCGACAAATTCTGCCGGGTTGCCGTATTCGCCTTTGGCGTAGCCCGATTGGGCGTGGCAGACCAGGCAATCGACATTTTCCTGCTTGTTAAAATCGTAAGCCTGGCTGAATTCATCGGTTTCCTGCCAGTCGTAGCCGATGTGGCAGGTCATGCAGCGTTTTTGGTTGCCCTGGGCGCTGATGCAGAAGTTATTGATCTGATTGGCTTTGCCGATGGTGACCGGCTCGTCGCGCCAGGGAACGTTGAATTCCTTGCTTTCCCAGGTCCAGTGGGAGGTCATCATGACATCGTTGGCGGCGTCAGGATGGCAGGCCAGGCAGGTGCGGGTAACATCTTGCGGCTTCTCAAAGGGGCCGGTGATGATGTCTGCGTGCGGGACGTGGATGGGGCGCTTGGGCACACCGTCCCACGGACTATCGGCGGGGCTGGCGGAGGCGTCTCCGGCGAAGACCATCACTGGTACAGCGATGACCAGCAGGATGCCGAGCAGGCCGAAAATCCAGTAGGCTTTGAAGTTTTTCATGCTATTCTCCAATTTCTTCCATCAAATTGGCGCGATAGGCCAGCCGGTCACGCAAGACACTGCGCAGTAAGTCGAGGGCCTGAATGAGGCGTTTGTCGTTCAGTTCGTACTGGATTACCACGCCCTGACGAGTGGCGCTGACCAGCCCGCGCTCGCGCAGGATTTTCAGGTGACGCGAGGTGGTCGGCTGGGTAATGCCGAGTTCCTGGGTCAGTTCGCCAACGTTGCGCGGATGTTCATCCAGGGCATATAACATTAAGATTCGGGTCGGGTCGGCCAGCGCGAAGCACAAATCGGCTTCGAGTTGGGAGACTTCCTGGGCGAGGGTTTGTGAAATCATGATATTTTCTCTCTAATTTGGAATATTTATATATTCGAATAGTTACATATATTGATGCCGCAATCATAATCCTGGTGAAGATTAAAATATAGTGAGAATTGTCACAGGTTAATATGCAGGTTGTCATGTCTGTAATGTGGGCAGGCCAGACCAGATTACACAAGACCGGGAAAGGCAAACAGCCCGCAGGATGCGGGCTGTTTACGAGCGCAAAACAGCGTGTAGCCTACAACGCGTCTGCGGTTTGCTGTGTTGCGGGTGTGGTTTCCGTTAGGTTTTGGCTTTCCTGTAGTTTTTTTACATATTCCCAAAATTCGACATGCGCCCGGGTTAGCGTTTGACGCCGATTGCGCAGCATGTAAAGATGACGTGTGAGTTGCATGCCTTCGACCGATATCTCTACCAGTCTGCCCAGGGCAATGCCTCGCGCAGCCGCAAGGCGGGAGATGAAAGCCACGCCAAGCCTCTCCTCTACGGCCATGCCAATTGCCTCGGCATTCCCCAATACCATGGCGACGTTGAGCATATGCGGCGAAATATCGCATTTGAGAAGCCCGTCTATCAATACTTCCCGTGTCCCGGCAACTTCTTCGCGCAAAATTAACGGCTCGTCGAGCAAATCGTCCGGGTAGATTTTGCCATACTGTGCCCAGCGATGTCCGGTTGGAACCACCAGAATAACATCATCCTTGTAAAAATCTTGATATTCAAGGTCGTTGTGCTGGATGAGTTTGCTGGAGATACCCAGGGCGACATCCCCCGAAAATAGTTTTTGGATAACCGAATCGCGGCTGGTGACGAGTACATTAATCCGTACCCTGGGATAATTCTCACGGAATCGGGCGATCAGGCCCGGCAATAAATATTTACCCGATGTCGTCGAGCAGCCAACATTCATCTCACCGATAACTTCCTCGTGAAGTGAGTACATGGTTTGTTCTATGCGCTGTGCGGCGGTGAGCAGTTCGTTTGCCATTGAGGCCAGCACCTGCCCGGCTTCCGTAATTTGCACGGTTCTTCCCTGGCGGGTGAATAACGATATATCCAAGTGCTTTTCCAGGTTTTGAATGCTCTGGCTTATGGCAGGCTGACTGATGTGAAGTTTTCGTCCGGCTTCGCTGAAGCTGCTTTGTTCAGCCACCGTAAGGAAAATTTTCAACACGTCCAGATTAAGCATGGGATTCCTTCCTGAATCTAATCTCTGTCATTTTTATTATATCCGAATGCAAACTAAAACTTATTCCAATCCATAAGTGAAACAAATACCAGGCAGTTACATCTATCACTAGCCAAGCGGGTGGGGGCGTGTACAATCTAATTGTGAATAAGCGCGCAATATAAAGGACAGTTTATGATTAAAATTCGAGACACTTTTTTACTTTTGTTGTTAGGCCTTGTTTTGACGGCCTGTGCTGCTGAGACAACCTCGGAGATAGTACCTGAGGATGTTGCTGTTGAACCGACCAGCGAGCCGGTTCTTGCCGCTACGCTCCTGCCAAGGCCGGAGCCTTTGGTTGACAATTGCCTGGAGTGTCATACGGACAAAGAGCAGCTTGTAGCCCTGGCGACCGAATCGGAGGATGCGCACGGCTCTGAATCCGAAGGGGTTGGCTGAGGGGGCGATGTGGCTCCGTTGGAGCCATGGGAGAAAGTTTTTATCAAGGCTGACGCTTTCCTTGCCACTGCGCACGGCGAAATGGCCTGTGCCTATTGTCATGGCGGCCAGCAATCCCCGGACATGGAAACTGCCCATGCTGGAATGATAGCCGACCCAAGCGCGGCCGGGCGCGGCAATGCCTGCGCCACCTGTCACGGCGACCAGTCTGAACATTTTGCCAAAAGCCTGCATACATCGCTTGCCGGTTATTGGACAACTCTGGATGCCCGCAGCGGGGTTGAAAAGCATCCGGAACTCGAGACGATGTTTGGCAATCATTGCTCGTCTTGCCACACAACCTGCGGCGATTGCCATATCAGCCAGCCGGGCTCTGTAGGCGGCGGATTTATTGACGGGCACATCATTAACAAAACCCCATCCATGACTCGTAACTGCACAGCCTGCCACGGCAGCCGGGTGGGGAACGAGTACCTGGGTAAAAACGAGGGTTTCCCGGGGGATGTTCACTTCCGCCAGGGACGCATGAATTGTATTTCCTGCCATACCGGGGCCGAAATGCACGACTCCAATGCCTCCTGTTCCCAGTGTCATGATACCAGCCAGGTCATGTATCAGTCCACTCACCGCTATTCGGGCGCCCAGAGTCCGTCCTGCGAGTCTTGCCACGACCAGGTTGGCAAAGCGGGTGATGCGGTTATTCAACACGTCTTGCACGCTGAAAAACTGTCCTGCCAGGTCTGCCATTCCGTTTCATACATGAGTTGTGATGGATGCCATGTCGCTATCAGCGAGAAGACCGGAAACCCGTTCTTCAAGACGGAATCGAGCTACATGAGCTTCTTCATCGGGCGCAACCCAATCCAGAATTATCACCGCCCGTACGAATATGTTGTCCTGCGCCATGTTCCGGTTGCGCAGACCTCGTATGAATATTACGGAGAAAACTTGCTGTCCAACTTCGACGCTCTTCCGACCTGGACGTATGCCACTCCGCACAATATTCAGCGAAAAACCCCGCAGACGGCCTCCTGCAACGCCTGTCACGGCAATCCCGATATCTTCCTGACCGAAGACAAGGTCAACCCTGAGGAACTCCAGGCCAACCAGCCTGTGATCGTGCCTGAAGTGCCACCTGCTTACGGCAATCCCTAATTCATCCTGTATATGGAAACAAGGAGAAAGAAAAAATGACCAAGAAACATAACTTTATTGTCGCTCTCGTGCTGCTGCTCAGCCTGGTGCTGAGCGCCTGCGGCGGCGCACCGGCGGAAGCGCCGGTTGTTGATCAGCCTGCGGTAGAGGCTCCTGCACCTGTTGAAGAGCCGGTTGTTGCTGCGCCTGCGCTCGAAATGGCGCCGATGTTTGCCGACTTCATTGCTGGCATGCCTGCCGAGCAGAAATTTTATTCGGTAACGGCTGCCGATTTGAACCTGCTCCTGGCCGAAGGTCAGCCTTTCCTGGTGGATGTGCGCCAGGCGTCTGAAATCGAAGCCAATGGCTACATTGCCGGGGCGATTCACGTCGAAATTCGCGAGCTGATGAAGAATCTCGATAAACTGCCTGCCAAAGACCAGAAGATTGTCGTCATTTGCGCTTCCGGCCATCGCGGCGGCTATGCCATGGTTGCCCTGCGGATGCTGGGCTACACCGATGTATCCAACCTGAACGGCGGCATGAATGCCTGGAAGAAAGCCGAATTCCCCGTCGTTGAAGGCATGCCCGAAGCGGCGGTCTCTGTTGGCGCTCCGGACCTCGACACCGCCATTCTGGCCTACTTTGACAATTACCTGAGCAACCTTGATCCCGCTGCTGGTTTTGGTTCAGTCAAAAACGACGGGTTGAACGTTGAGCTGGCCGAAGGCAAAAATGTCTTCCTGCTCGATGTCCGCCGCCAGGCCGAATGGGACAGCAACGGTTACATCGATGGCGCGGTTCTGGTTCCGCTCAATGACCTGCCCGCCAATCTCGACAAACTGCCTGCCGATAAGGACGCTGCGATTGTCGTCATCTGCGCTACTGGGCACCGTGGTACGCCTGCCCAGATGTATCTTCAGGAACTCGGATACACGAACGTCCGCAACCTGAATGGTGGCATGAACGGTTGGGTTGGCGCGAAATTGCCGGTTGCCGGTTGGGTCGATTGGCCCGCGACCCTGGCCGATTTTGTTGCCAGCATGCCCGCCGAGCAGAAATTCTACTCAGTCATCCCGGCTGACCTGAATGAAATGCTGGCCGGAAATGCGCCGTTTCTTGTCGATGTGCGCCAGGTATCTGAAATCGAAGCCAATGGCTATATTGAGGGCGCGATTCATGTCGAAATCCGCGAACTGATGAAGAATCTCGACAAACTGCCCGCCAAAGACCAGAAGATTGTCGTCGTTTGCGCTTCCGGCCATCGTGGCGGCTATGCCATGGTCGCCCTGCGCCTGCTGGGCTATACCGAGGTCTTCAACCTGAATGGCGGCATGAATGCCTGGAAGAAAGCGCAGTTCAGCGTGGTTGAAGGCATGCCCGCAGCGGCCGCCTCGATTAGCACCCCGGATGTGGATGCCATCCGCCTGGCTTACTTCGACAACTACCTGAGCAAACTCGAGCCTTCTGCTGGCTTTGGTTCGGTCAAGAATGATGTTCTCAACAGCGAACTCATCGAAGGCAAGCAAATCTTCCTGCTCGATATTCGCCGCCAGGCCGAATGGGACTCTGCCGGTCACATCGAAGGCGCTGTGCTGGTTCCGCTCAATGACCTGCCTGCCAATCTCTCCCAGTTGCCCGCGGAAAAAGACGCAGCCATTGTTATCATCTGCGCGTCTGGCCATCGCGGCACCGCTGCCCAGATGTACCTGCAAGCCCTGGGCTATACCAATGTCCGCAACCTGAACGGCGGCATGGGCGGCTGGATCGCAGCCGAATTGCCGGTTGAAAATTAAAAAGTAGTATTGTTTGCAAAACAAGGGCTGCCTGTTACGGGCAGCCCTTGTTGATTTAAGGGGTAGTAACGGTGTATTTTCTTTGCTTTGAGCGAAAATCCGGCATAAATCCGAAGTGCCGGGAATCTATTCCGTTATATAATCTGTTCAAGATTATTAAAGCAAATCAAAGCAAATGGAGGAAACCATGAAAAAATATGTTCAAATTTTTCTTGTTATAGCCCTGGCCATCTCAGTCATTGGCCTGGCACGCACGAGTTCGGTTTGGGCTGGCATGTTCCAACCGGCCAACGACCCGATTCTGTATTCGCCGCTAATTCCGGCGAGCATTGTCAATGCGCCGCTGGCGGCGCGGTATACAATCGATGAAAATGGGCTTTATAACATCGGCGGTGTCTGCCTGTTTGAAGTGGAATTTAAAGATCCAGACGGCACTAAAAAACTGAAAATTGACGCCGATGCAGAAATTCCCCTGGATGAATCGCGCAGTGTTCCGTTTTTCGGCGAGGGCGATTTGTTCTTCCCCGGATGTCATTTTGTTCATTACAAGCAGGACGAAGTCGTAAACCCGATGCTCACTGAAGACGCCGACACAAAGGTTTGTTTTGGCGCCAATCCTGACTTCGAAATGAAAATCTATTATTATCTTGATACGCCGACCAGCGGTACCCGCGCCTGGAGCGAAATCTCATCCAACCTTGAAGACAACGGCCGTCTGATTTGCGCCCAAGCGCCCTACACCGGTGTGTACATGCCAGCGGGCAAACTGGAGCCTCGGCCCGGTTCCGACGAGCCGGGTGCCAATCCTCTGTTCCCTGGCGGCGTTGGCGGCTCGGTGCTTCCGCCTCCTTCGCGGGTTTCGTTCTCGGCCTCCGGTGAGTATGCGGTTGGCGGCGTATGTATCGTCCGCGCGCTTTACAAAGTGACTGGCTTATCAAATGACGTTTTTGTGGCCTATCCCGAACAAGATACCCTGACAGTTCCCTTCCCCGGTGTCGATCAAGGTGCTTTGCTCTTCTTCCCGGGTTGTCATGTGATTCACTTCCGCGACGCTGATCTCAGGGAACAGATGAATGTCAAGGTCGAGAATGGCGAAGTTGTCGTTGAAAACGGCGAACCTGTGAAAGAAGAAGAGGGCGAATGGGAAATCTGTTTCGCCGAACGTCCTGGCAAGCAAATGACCATTTACTACTACCAGGACGACCTCGACGAAGTTACCCCGCCCTGGCAGCCTCTTGAGACGACCACAGAGAACGGTTTGGCCTGCGCTAAGTTGGTAGATTTCACGGCCATCTACACTCCTTCCGGTCGCTAAGGAGTTCACTATCCGATGACTGCGAACAGGATGGAGGCGAAACCTCCATCCTGTTTTTCTTTTGTGATGCAAAGATATACATCGCTTTTCCCGGCTTTTCTGTTGTCGATAGCACTGGCCTGGGTCTACCTGGCGACCATGGCCCCGGGTCTGACCTGGGCCCATTTCGGCGCGGATGGCGGCGACCTGGTGACTGCAGCGGCAACTGGCGGAATTGCCCACCCCAGCGGGTATCCGACCTATTTGTTGCTGGCGCGTCTCTATCAGTTTTTGCCGCTCGGTTCCCTGGCTTACCGGACAAATTTGCTGTCCTCATCTGCGGCGGTTTTAGCAGTATTTTTTCTGTACTTGCTGGCCGAGCGCTGTTTGCCACTTGAAAATTCTACCTTAAGACGCCTGGCGGCCCTGTGTACCGGGGCCGCGTTTGGTTTTGCGCCTTTGTTTTGGTCGCAGGCGGTCATTGCAGAGGTTTACACCCTGCACCTGTTCTTTTTTGCCCTGATTCTGTATCTTTGTCTTGGCGTGCGCGCGCTTTCCGGCAGCCGATGGTTAAACCTGACAATCGGACTTGCTCTTGGCCTGGCGCTGGGGAATCATTTGACCAGTTTGTTGCTTGCGCCGGTAGTGGTGGGTACCGCTTTCCAGAATGGGCGGCCGGACTGGGAGCGAGTGTCCCTGCGCATGGGCGGCATGGCGCTTGGCAGCCTGGTGTACCTGACCCTGCCAGTGAAAGCCATGTTAAACCCACCGCTGAATTGGGGCAACCCCTCCACCTGGGAGGGGTTCTACTGGCTGGTGTCTGGCCAACTTTATGCCGGAAACTTAACCTTATTGCCGTTGCCCGCCCTGCTCGAGCGCATTTCTGCGATTGCTGCCCTGGCTTGGGGACAATTTGGCCTGCCCGGCCTGCTGCTTGGCATGATTGGCCTTGTTCGGGCGAGTTTGCCTGCCGCCCTGAATCGCAGTCTGCTCTGGATTTCGGCAGTGTCTATCTTTTTTGCGCTGATTTATTCGACCAGTGATTCCTTCCTGTATCTCCTGCCCGCTTTTTTGAGCTTTGCGCTTTGGATCGGGGCGGGGATGGGCTGGCTTTTGGGCCTGGTCTCGTCAAACTGGCCGCGATTCTCGCCTGGGGTTGCTGCATTGTTCCTGGTTTTTATCCTGGCCCAAACGGCGTCCAATTGGGAGCACGTGGACGCCTCTGGTGACCTGAGGGCGGAAGAGTTCGGCGGCCAGGTACTCGCGGCCCTGCCTGCCGATGCGCTGGTTTTTGCCCGCGGTGACCAGGCTGTATTTGCCCTGTGGTACTTCCATTTCGCGCTGGGGCAACGGCCTGACCTGGCGATAATTTCCAGCGATTTGTTGCAGTTCCCCTGGTATGTGGATAATTTGCGTGTAACCTATCCAGAATTGAGTATAACCGGACCGCTTCTTTTTGAGTCATCTCTCTCGGCTGCAAATCCGGAACGACCGAATTGCACGGTATCTTATTCGCACTGGACGCAACTCTACTGCCATCCGCGTTAAACTTGTGGGGAAGCAGTTGCAAGGCTTGACACGCTCGGGGGGCATGGCTATAATCCCTGCCACACCAAGCGGGTGTAGTTCAGTGGTAGAACGTCTGCTTCCCAAGCAGGATGTCGCGGGTTCGAGTCCCGCCACCCGCTCCAAAAGTATTTTTTCTAAAAATCATGCAACATGCCTGGGGGAAGGTATAATATTGGTATGTCTACGCAAACCTTTACCCCCGGACAACTGCAGCAATATCGGCGAACTGCGCATCTCCGACAGTCTTTACGAGGTGCGCTGGTTAGAGAGCGCATGGATGCCGGGTGGCGGGCTGCTCGTAAAGCCGCCAGGCTTCTGCGCGAGGAATATCACGCCACGCGGGTGGTTGTCTTTGGCTCCCTGTTGTCTGAGTCCCGCTTTACACTCTGGTCTGATGTTGACATTGCCGTTTGGGGGCTTTCTCCCGCACAGACATTCCGAGCCATCGGCGCTGTGATGGACTTGGACTCTTCCATCGAAATCAACCTGGTGGATGTCAACACCTGCTCCGCATCCCTACTACAATCTGTCGAGCGTGAAGGGTTGGATATATGATTGAGTCCTACCTTGTCCTGGCCGGTCGGATACGCCAGTAATTGGACGAAATCGAACGCCTGGTAATGCGCGCCAATCGTGCCCTTGCCGCCACGCGCAAAAACCCAAACGACTCTGACCTGTACATGGACTCGGCCGCCTTGAATTTGCATGACGCTTATTCGGGTTTGGAGCGGGTCTTCAAGCAAATCGCGGCAGTAGTGGATGGCAGCCTTCCAACGGAATCCGATTGGCACAGGCAGTTACTCCAGCAAATGGAATTGGATTTGCCGAAAGCGCGCCCGCCAGTTCTGTCTCCGCAGACAATCGGGCGGCTGGATGAATACCTGCGTTTTCGCCATGTTGTTCGCAACGTGTACACCTTTTCCTTTGACCCGGGGCGCGTTGGCAGACTTGTCACTGAACTGGAATCTTTTTATCCAGCTCTTCGCCAGGAGTTGTTGGCCTTTGCCGATTTCATCGAGGCTGTGGGAACAGAATAGAAACACGAGAATCATGGTAGCAGCCCGAACTCCAAAGTTTGGGCTTTTTTTTGCTACAAAGTTTTGAAATTTGAAATGAGGCCGAAGCTTTTGGATGTTCGGATGCAGCCTGTTTGATTCTCGCAACGACGATGTGGGTATAATTCAGGGATGCATTCATCGCCAACTCATTTGCAACGGCTTTTGCGCTGGATTCCGGCCATCCTGATTGCGGGGTTGATTTTTATCTTCTCTTCCACACCTGGCAAGCAGGTGGCCCAGACCTTTGATCGTTTGAATAGCGGCGTCACGCAGGCAGTGACTCCTGTGTTGCCCGGGGCTGCGCCAAAATCAGGGCCGTTGCTTTCCAACAACATCGATTGGCTGAAGGTGGGTCATGGGATTGGCTACTTTTTTCTCGGCGTCTCGGTGCTGTTTGGATTGGCGGCTTATACCTGGCGCGGCCTGATAAGCGCGCAAGTCATTTGCAGTCTGTATGCTGTTCTCGATGAGTTCAGCCAACACTTCACCCCCGGGCGCGCGGCTTCGGGCTGGGATGTGCTCCTGGACAGTGTTGCCGCCTGCGCGGGAATTTTGATTTTGATGCTGAGCGTAAAGATTGGCAGGCAACAGCGGGCGGCAAAGCCAGTTGACCTGTTTTCAAAGCCGAAGAATTGGCGATAAAGGAACACCCTCCGGTTTTCAAAGCCGGAGGGTGTTTTGTTGATACAACCGTGATGATTTGGCCGCTGGACCGGGCCAACTTGCTGGTCGATGATTTCAATTAGCCCGATTTCCTGACTGATTCCTGCTACGATACCCAGGTGATCCAGTCTCTGTGTTTCAAATCGTTGTCCAATTTCCATCCCATAAGCTTACCCGATTATTCCTAAAATTGGAGCGCAAGGGTGCGGAATGTGGGGCTTTTCATAAATACTGCATTGTAAAGGTTGGAACAAAAAAGTCCCATTAATGAGAAACATCAATGGGGAAAAATTCGCAATACTCAAGGTAACTTTACTCAATAGATAAGCATATCATACACCAAACCTGGATGCATCGTCTTTGACGGCATCGCTAGTAATACTACCAGAACCATTCTGGGTTATGGAAACTACCGTTCCATATTCAATCAGGATAGGAGCGTGATATTCTCTCTTATCAACATTATCAAAATCTTTTTCCATCAAGTGCCTCCTGCACTACGACATTGTGAAAACAATATCACATGGGTGATGTCGCAGGTCTCGGTCAGAGTAAATTACCGTACGATAGCAAGTTATGCGCTATTGTATATTAAGATACGTTTTATAATCTTCCATGGAAGTATACATTATCAATCATTTTTAAGCAAGAAAAGTCCTACCATGAAACCCCGCAACAAGATGGCCATACAAGCCCCTGAGATTTTCCAATCAATATTATCTTTCAATCCTGTCCAAACCGTATCCATCTTTTCAAGATCGAGGTAGGTTTGGGCCTGGGCTGAATTACGTAAAACACCAAGGTGCATTTCCATGTCTTGCGCATTTGCGAGTAAACGATAGCCAATATCAGCAGCCTGAATCCCACGGCGTTTGTTCACCCGCACTTCCTTGGGGAGATAACCTGCCATGGCCTGGCGAATGATCAAGCGATTTGAATCATGACTGGTGATATAAAACTTGTCTGGGATACCCAAACAATATTCGATCAGCCGCCTATCTATTGTGGGATCACGCACCTCTAAATCATAGGCCGCACCCTGTTCAGCACTAAGCGCCTCCCAAGTGGATTTCCCAGGGGTTAGCAACTTGAAGCGCGCTTCAAGTGCCGAACGTGAAAAAATGCTGAAGGTTGGGTCATGGCCGGATAATTGCATTTGTTCCAAAAGATTTATACGACGGGCAAAAGCCGGGCTGATCGCTGAATAATCAGACCAGGGTTCTTCGTTTCGCCTGGAGCGAAACATCTGGTAATAAGCGAATACAGAAGCGGGTACAACTGGCGCTAAAATTTTATACTTGATGATTTGCTTCAAATTTCGTTGACGAATAAGGGTGAATAACGATATAGAACCCAACCAACCGCCCCATGAAACAGTACCATTTCCCCCTTGTCCGGTCAGTAAAGCACCAAACCCCTTGGCTTTAGCGCTTTCCAGCACCTGCAACATCCAGTACACATTTGATGCCGCATGCAGGGGCTCATGATGGATTTCAAGCGAATGCTGGATCGCCTGAATAGGCGTTAGATCTTTGGCGGCAATTGCCTGCAAGTCAACATTCCCACAATGGGCAGCAGTCATATTTGCCAAGGGCCATTCGTCCCCGTACCAATTTTGGGGAAGTTGATAGTTTATATCAAAGGCTGGCACCGAGGTATAAGCCTGCAAACGCTTGCCCTGATTACGAAGTTCCTCCGCCGCCAGCGCCACCACCGAACCAGAATCCAACCCGCTGCTTAGGTGAGCACAAACGGGCCGGTAACTGCGTAAACGACACCGTACCGCTTCCCGATAATGCTCAAGAAAGCCTTCGATATATTCTTGTTCGGATTTCAGGTGTAATTCGGGGATATTCTCCATAAACCAGTAGCGCCAAATCTTGACCCGCTCAGAGGTGATCAACATCGAATGCGCATCCGGCAGCCTTTTTATGCCTTCATAAATCGTGTTTTCCGGTGGGTCTGGCGGCCATGAAACCAATTTCTGCGCCAGGTAGAGTTCATTGATTTGAAGTTTTATTCCAGGCAACACAAGCAAGGCTTTGATCGAAGATGCAAATGCAAAGATTCTATGGTTTAAATAGTAGTAAAGCGCCGTAACCCCCCGATGGTCACGCGCCAAAAATAATTGTTTCCTGGCTTCATCCCAGACCGCAAATGACCAATCGCCAATCAAGTGGTCGGGACAGTCAACGCCCCATTTGCGGTAGGTTCGCAAAATTAGTTCGCTATCCGGCATCTCATTCCGTTCGTGATAAGGAATCGATAACGCAGAGAATAAATCCTGGCGGTTGTCAATGCGAGCCTCGCAGGTCAACAAGAGTTCGCCTTCCGGCGCGCGACGCGGCAAACGCTCATTGAGCGCCTCGGGGGTGTTATAAAGCATGCACTGGCCCAGTCCGATTGATCCATCCATCAACACCTGGTTGCCGTCAGGGCCCCAATAAGCCATTTTCTCCCGCATGGCTTCCAAAGTTTCTGGACTGGCGGGCGATCCATCCCGTTGAAATATTCCAAATATGCCGCTCATGTCAATCCATCTAAATCTTCGAGAATGGCGCTACGCACTTCAAGCAAGCGATCATACCTGGTTGGATACGATAAACGCTTCACCGGGATGCTGGCAGCCATCTTCGAGTAAAAACCCAGGCGCGCGACGGAAAAACCCAACGCGGCGTTAACGCGGGTGGTGAAATCGTAGCGAATCAATTCCATGACAGCCTCCCGTTGAGACAGTGAACAGATGGTTATTTTTTGTTCCGCATCTTCCATGCCATTACGCTCCAAAATGTAAAGGCAGGCCAGGGGCATGGGAATCGGGCAAAAACGCCCTTGCGCATCGCGTTCAATATGGGCAACCCGTTTTGTGAAACCCGGCAGAATCAAATCCAATTCCCGGTGATCCTCAACCAGCATCTCGGCAACTTCCGGGAAAAACCGAATCAAAGGGGTTCCCGAGCGGGCCCAAATCCCACCATCTCTTTCATCCAGGGGTAATTTATCATCCGTCAACAGGGGGAAACCTGCTTGCAAAAAGGCGGTTGTCAGCGTACTCTTCCCCTGCCCCGAGTCTGCCAAAAAGGCGACCGCATGCTCATTAACCACTACGGCCGACCCGTGCAAACAGGGAATCCCCTGGAATTCAAGCCATAACACCAAAATGATTGGCAGGAAAATCATCGTATAGGAATCTTTCAATTCCAGATTCAGGATGTGGCCGATAATGGCTTGCCTGGAGATGTAAAAATCAATCGAATCTGTATAATGAGCAACGTAGTATTCTTCGATCTGATATAAAAACCAGGCGGGTTCGTTATTCTTTGTCCGGTAAATGCTGGTGTAAACCGGTTCAAGTTCATTCCACGCTATTGCTATCGGGGCTGTATCCTGGCAGGTGAATACAAGTTCCATCTCACCCTGTCCTTGGGGAATGCGACTCCCAAACGGATAATCACTGGCCATCTTCAAGCCAAAGAGCTGGTACATAGGCCAGGCGTTTTGTACAGCTTGTTTGTGGATGGATTCAAATTCCTGGGCTAGATCGCTCGAGAGCATTGTCATTGCGCTCATCATATCAGAATTTTGCCGATTTGCATTGTTTTTTATACTGCGGCTGCCCGCCCAACCCGTGGCCAGAAGGCTCCTGCCCGCGCACGATTGGCTACTGGAATGTTTCGGGGATGATGCCTTGCGAGTCCCGCGTGAATGAGATGGCGGTCTTGGCCCGGATTTTCGCTTTCCAGATTTAATTCTAACGTACAAAGACAAGGATGAACAAGCGCAGAAATTCCTTTGATTCTAGTTTGACAAGGTCACACTCCTAAAAATCCCCTCACCCCTGCCTCTCTACCATTTCATGGCACACGTCCCGGCGGGACGTGTGCCATGAAATGGTAGAGAGGAGAAATTGCTTCAAAACCAACCGGCCTGAAGCCTTACGATTTTGGTACAATTAGCCTGGCACAAGCGGGCATTTTGCTTGCATGGATGATTATGACTTCTCCAATTGTGGTTTCCATTCGAATCTTATTGCTGGACAACGAACCCATCATTCGGGCCGGGCTGAAACTGCTCCTGGAAAAACAACCTGGGTTGAGGGTGTTCGCACAGGCCGGGGACGACAAAACCGCGCTGGGCCTGGCCGAGCAGGAGCAGCCAGATATCGTCCTTTTCCATGAGAGTTCGGGCGATATGTTGCGGTTCGCCCTGCTGCCGCAGTTGATGGCGGTGCTCGAGAACCCGCGCATCATCCTGTTGACCCCGATTAACTTCTCTGAATATCACGTCCAGGCGGTCCAGCACGGGGCTATGGGCGTGGTGCTTTCGCGTCTGACCCCGGAGGTGCTTTACAAAGCCATCGAAAAGGTTTACGAGGGGGAAGTCTGGCTGGACCGCAGCCTGGTTGCCAATGTTTTGGCTTCGGCCAACCGCCAGAAATTTCTCGAGAGCGATACGGTTCCGCGCAAGGTGGCCCTGCTGAGTGAGCGCGAGCGTGAGATTATCGTGCTGGTGGGGGCGGGTTTGAAAAACCAGCAAATTGCCGAGCGGCTTTTCCTGAGCGATGTGACCATCCGCCACCACCTGACTTCGATTTTCAAGAAACTGCAGGTGTCAGACCGGTTGGAATTGGTGATTTACGCGTACAAGAACAGATTGGCCGAATTGCCAGAGTAAGCCTGTCTGGCGCCTTTGGGGATGTTTTGCGAAAGGCAACGGGACGTAACACTTAAATTTTTTTTGTAAAGGCCAAGGCATTTGCCTTGTATCCGGTCGATATGGGATAAATCCCTGTTTCATGCCATGCAAGTCGGTTGAAGCCGTCTCGTTTGGGCAGAACGAAGGAATTTTTTAGCTCTCCCGTTTTTAATGGAATGGCACACGTAGGGGCGACCCGCGAGGGCATAACCAGATGTTTTCTTGCAAGAAAACCCGGCAGAAGCGGATGATTTCTCAGGCTTGACGGGTCGCCCCTACAAGTTTTTACACCCAATACTGGGGAGTTTTTTACGCGTGCCGGCACATTTGTGCCGGCACGCGTTGGCGTTTATGGCCGATTTTCCGCTTAAGAATCCACCCAAATCGGCCATAGGGTTGGCCGGCAGTGATAGGGCTCCCTGGCTATAATCCAGACTGAAAATGTCCAGATTGCGCGAAGGAGTACTTTAGTGATGCTTTTGCAACAACAACCCCAGCCTATCCGTGTTATAGAGCGACGGAAAAAACCCCGCATCGTGGGTTCGTACCCGGCAATCTTGCAAAGCAGGGACGCTCAGGGCAGGAAGATTCGCCTGAACGCCACCCTGATTAATATCAGCTCGAGCGGCTTTTGCCTGGTGCTCAAGCCACAGGTTTTTCTTGATAAGGAAGTCTTTGTACTCTTTCGTTATTCGGTCACCGGGCCGCTGGGCAAAGGACGCGCGCCGCTGGTGGCCCTGCGCGGCAAGCCGATTCGCTTCGGCCAGACTGAGGCGGGCATGCAGACCGTGGCCGTCAAAATCGGCCACAGCCGCTTCCTGTAAGAAACGTTTTATACACTCAACCTGTCATTTAATTCCATTCAAAGGGAGTTCAAAGTTTATGAAACACACCAACCGATTGCTCAATCTCTTTATCTTGCTGGCCCTGCTGACCGTTGCACTGGGCCTGTCTACCACTTCCGCGGCGGCAGAAGATGAAACCGGGCCGTTTGTCTGCCTGCCGACCTGTGACACCACCGACGGGCGCATGTTCACGATTTCAGGCGTGGGGAACGCCACCCTGGCCGGGCAGGCCATCTTTATTAAGATTGCTGTTCCCGCCAGCATGGCTTCCTCCCAAATCGGTATCTTCGATGGTGAGACCTCCGGTACATGGGACCGCGGCACAGTCCAGTTGGTCTATACCCTGTTTGCCGACCCGGACGGTTCCCAGACAGGAACCGAGCAACTGGCCCAATGGAACGGCGCCGACATGGTCGATAACGACTGGTTTGACTTCACCATCGAGCAGGACGCCCGCGCCCAGGCACCCAGCGGCGATTATTTTTACTACTTATCCATTGAACTTCCAGAGGCAAGTTCTACTACTACGCTGAGCAGTTTTAAGATTCGTTCGAACTCGCCGCTGGAATTGTCCACCAATAAATCTTTTGGCTATATGGTTCCCATATTGTCAAGTGCAGATAGGGCGGTAATTTATCCTGAATGGCCGTCCTTGTCCCCAACAACCTATGATGGAACCTGGGACCTGTACCTCAATGTGCCGACTTCGCAAACGGCCTTTGCCATCTGGGATGGTGACATGGATTTTGGTTCGTATGATTGCAGCGTCAATGACACCGACGACCCGGATACCCCCAACGATGTCCTGCCGCCTTTTGCCATCGGTATTTCTGACCGTCTTGAAGGTGTCGCAACTACGACAACGCTCTGTCGCGATGCTGCGGGTAATGCCATAACCGGTCCTGAAGGACAAGTTTATGCAACGGGTAATCCAACTGACGATGCCCGAAACCCTACATTAAAACGAGAGCCAGCGGTGACCTATGATGTCATCGACCCGAACGGGAACGTGTACCCTAACGACAACCCTTCCGGCGATTCGGAGTGGGAGCAATTCCTGATTACGACAGACCGCAGTGTTTTGGCAGACCATTATGCTGATGAACTTCTTCCCGCGGGTGTTTATCAAGTACGTGTTACCGGACTGGATATGCAAAACCTGAACGCCTGGCACTTGCCATACGAGGCGGTGTGTGTCTACGAAGATGGCACGCCGTGTGTGCCGGTGCTCAAGCCGTTCAAAATTGGCGACACGGTTTGGAATGACGCCAACGGCAACGGCCTTCAGGATGAGGGCGAAGCCGGCATCGCCGGTGTGACGGTGACCCTGCTGGATGCCAATGGCCTTCCGAATGGCACGGCTGTCAGCGACGAAAACGGGCAATATTTCTTTGGGGTGACCGCCGGTGATTACAGCGTACAGGTTGACTCCGGTAACTTCGAGGTCGGCGGCGCGCTGGCGGGGTTTGCCTCGACCACGGGTGGTGAACTGCTGACGGACACGGTCACCAACGACAACGTGATGACCTATGACTTCGGCTACCAACAACCCGCGCTCGTGTGTACACCGAATAACACCTACAAGGTCGAAAACACTACCAAGAGGCCGTTCTATAGCGTGAAGTTCGAATTCGCATCGGGCACGGAAGTCAAGAATGGTGGCTCGGATACCTTCAAATACACCCTGCCCAAAGCTGTGGTTGAAGCAATGACGAGCATGCAGGTTGAAGCCAAAGCGGCAAGGATTTCGCGCACTTTCGACCTGGCTTGCGACTTCACCAGCGCTCAAAGTTGCGGCCCGGTTGGCGATGACCAATTCTCGTTCACCTTCAATGGCGCAACCGACACTGGGGATGGCAACTACATCCTGAGCTTCACGGTAGTGGTCAAAGGCAATCGTGGATTGAGCCACGTTTCCTTTGGATTGCCCCAAGGTCAGACGGCTGGCGGTGTAACCAAATCTTATACCACTGAAGTTTGTACCTACCCATAAAGCGCTCGTGATCGAAGACATCCAACTTAACAAAAAACAGCCCCATTCGTTTGGGGCTGTTTTTTGTTGATAACATGTAAAAAGCTTATGATTATGATTGTGACGGAGGCAGACTGGCCAGGCCTTTGGCAATCATTTTATCAGCCAGGGCCAGGATGTCGGTTTCCAGGCGTTCGGGGGTTACGTCGTATTCGGAGAGCATGGACTCGTACACCAGGCGCAGGCTGCCATGTTCGCGGATGAGCTGCCACATGCGCGTCCCGACCGGGTCGAGGCTGAAGTACAGTCCGCCGCGGGTGTCGAGCAGGATGGTCTCTTCACCGACTTCCTGGGTGTAAATCGTATCGGGGATAATAAGTTGGGAATCGAGGGTAATGGACATGGCGGCCTACCTGCACTTATAATTTTTGTTATTTTTGTGGAAAGGCGTACTGGTGTTGCGGTGATATTGAGGGATTGAAAACATTTCAGGTTTTCTTTCCAGCCAGAGAAACCAGAGTTAGAAAGGCATCTTTGAAAATGCCCGCCCAACGGATCAGATACCAGGCTGGCAGGCTCCAGTTGCTCTTGAATTTATAGCGCCAGCGCATATAGGCCGGGGTCGGAAAAGCAAGGGCCAGGAGTACCAGAATTTTGCCATACCATTTCAGCGCAGAAAAAGTCTGTAGCGACTCCAACGTTTGTGTTGCCGGTGTAGATTTCATTGCTGAAATCAATTTTTGATGACGGTCTTTTGTCGTTGCCAGGTCAAGAAGAACATGGTTTGGAATTGGTGTTGAGAAATATTGACGCGTATGCGACAGCGCTTCATACAATGCCGAACTCCATTCAAACTTTTTAGCTTGTGAAACGATGAGTTCCCAATCCAAATCGTTGGCATGCTGGGTTAAGATACGGTCTAAATCATAGAACTGACGCAGAATTGCTTTTCGGGGGCCATGCTTCAAGATAGTGTGGGCAGCAATATAAAGCACATTGGCTGTGGGGCTCAAAATGTGTAGGCCTTCTTTCTTTAAGACCGGATTGTGCAAAATTGCCCAGAAGAACAGTTTGTTCCCAAAACCAATCCACCGGAACATAATATGTGAAGGAACGGTCAGCAAGTAAACTATTATGCAATTCAATTTTCACGTTCGGCGAAAATAGTTCTATTTCTTGTTTTAGGAAATTTTGAATACCAGGGTAGGCTTCTGGGATTATTTCCTTGTAGCCCAAGGAACTTGTTATTTTTATTGCATTGGGCAATGCTGTTTCTGGCACGAGAAAGTCCAAATCTACCATCGGACGCAGGCCGATGTCCTCATACAGAGTCAAGGCAAAACAGGCACCCTTGAGAACAACAACGGGAACACCTGCTTTTTCAAAGGCAACGGAAATACCTTCGAGTTCCTGAAAAATTTGCCGATTCTGCATCCAAGTACGCGCGTACATGGCGCGCAGATCGTCACGGATGTCGGCTGGCAGGGATGACAACTGTCCCGACTTGCTCAAGCGCCAATATAAAAGTGGTCCCAATCCCTCCCGGCGCGATAAGGCAACCAGCTCGCGTTGCTGGTCGTCGGGGAGTGAATTCCAATCTATTGTTTGATTTTGGCCGGAAACAATTCGGGCGAGGGTATGTTTAAGGTCGTCAGTCATTAAAGTGTCAAACTATACCCCTATTACAACTCGTTCGCCAGCAAGGTTGAATCTTACCGCCGGGTGTGGGGCACCAGCACCCATTGCCCGTTCGCAAAAAAGTCGTTTTCGTCAAGGTTGTTGTATTGCGCCATAAGGGAAGCGTCGACGTTGAGTTGCTTGGCCAGGGAAGAAACCATCTGCCCGTCCGTGTTCACCTGGTAGACTTCAAAGAGCGGCAAATTGGCGACATCTTCGGTCTGGTAGGGAACGACAATCAGCCAGTTTTCCCAGACTGGGATGGGAAGCAAAAGATTAACAGCGCGGATGGCTGTTTCTGATGTTCCGTACAGTCTCGAAATCGTGGTCAGGCTTTCGCCTGATGAAACACGATGAATAACCAGGGGCGGGTTTGTGCCTATTGGCGACCCCAGTCCCGGCGGTGGGGTGGTGGATGCGGTTTCGGTTGGCGCGGGTGGCGTGTCCGTGGGGCGAGGGCTGACGGTTGGTGTGACGAGCAGGGTTGCCAGCGGGCCGGAATCTACTGGCGCCATTGTTGGTTCCTGGTTTGCCGCCTGGAGCGGTGTGGCAATCGGCGCCGGGGCAGGCGGCTGGGCAGCGGCTTGAACACCGAAAAGGGTATCGCGGTAAAGCCAGGTGACAAGAGCCAGGACAAGCAAAATCAGGAACGCCAGCGCATAAGGAATAAAACTTTTGCCCTGCCTCGACATGTCTTGCGTGTAGAAGAAATCGCGACCAGAGCTGTCTTCAGGGTCAAGAAAAACGGGGCAGGCTTGATGCGACTCGCCCAGGCAGTGCGCCTGCTGGTGCGTTTCCAGCACGAGACGGGGCGGTTGGGCCCGATAGCAGCAGTTGCGCTCCGATGGGAAAATCGCAGGCGTTTTTGAGTCTTGAAGCAGGCCAAGATAAGGGCAAATTTTCATGATTGTTGCTTGCTTGATGCGTTAACTATTCCTGGCTCTCTTCGCTGGTTTGGGCCTGTTGGGTTTTGCTGCGGCGACCTGGCCAGGAAAATATAGATTTGCTTTTCCCATTCCCGGGCGAGGCTTCATCATAGTACCCGTATTCTCCCTTATAGTAGCCTGAGTAATACCGATAGCCGCCATAATAATTGGGACGGCTGCGAGGAATGCGGTTTAGCACCAGGCCAAGGATATTGGCTCCCGCGCGGCGCATCTGCTCCAGCGTGGTCAGGGCCGCGTCAATCGGGGTCCTGCCGGGGTGGATGACGAACAAGACCCCGTCAGTCCGGGCTGCCAGGATGGAGGCATCCGCTACCAGGAAGGGCGGGGCGTCAACCACCACCATGTCCACATTTTGGCATGCGGTTTCGAGAATCGAAGCCATGCGGTCGGATGCCAGCAAATCGGCGGGGTTGGGCGGAATGCCGCCACTGGTGATGACTTTCAGGTTCGAGTCTTTCCATTGATGGGCAACATCTTCTATCTTCAAAGAATCACGGAAGAGGTTGCTCAAGCCAATGCGATTGGTCAGGTCGAGATAGTGATGAACACGAGGGCGGCGCAAGTCGGCATCAATGAGCAGGGTCTTTTTGCCACCCTGGGCGATGGTTACTGCCAGGTTGGTCGCAACGGTAGATTTTCCTTCCCCCGGATGCGAACTTACCACCAAAAGACTTTTTATGGGCTTGTCCACTCCGGCGAACTCGAGATTGGTGCGCAGGGTGCGGAAGGCCTCCGCCACCGGGGAACGTGGATTTTCCGATACGTATGCCTTGTCGCTGCCATGCTCCAGTTCGGCAATGTAGCCGATGACTGGCAACCCCAGGATAGCCGATGCCTGGTCTGCAGATTTGATGGTGTCGTCGAGGTATTCAATCGCGAAGACGATGGCCGCCGCCAGCATAAGGCCAACGGCCGCTCCCAACAAGCCGGTTTGCAAGGGTTGCGGGCGAATTGGATTTTCAGGCGCCAGGGCAGGCTCAACCGGCGAAATATTGGAAGTGCTGCTCAGGCGCGCCAGGCGCACATTTTCGTAACTGGAGAGAAGATTGGCGCGAATCTGGCGGTAGAGTGCCAGGGTGGATTGCATTTGCTCTTGTTCAAGGTTTGCATTCCCCTGGTCCCGGCTTTCGCCCAGCACCACCAGGTTGGTATAAATCTGCTGGTACAAGTTATAGGTGGTCTCCAATTGCTTGAGTTCGAGTTCTTTTTCATTAATCTCGGTTCGTGTTTCAGGCGAGGGTGTCGGGGTAGACAACGTGCCTGGCTCGCGCGGAGGTGAACGCAGCTCGTCCAGGGAGGTGCGAATTACAAGAATTTCACCCTGCAAGCGTTCAATTTCAGATTGGGCCTTTTGTATTTGTTGCTGCGATTGTTCGGCGGTCGCCGCAACGGAACGCATTTGCAGGGCCTCGATCTGGGCGTCGATTTGTTGGATCTGGGCCCCAAGGTTTTGCTCTATTTCGGTGAATCGTTCAGCCTGCAAAAGATTATTGCTTTCAATAAAGACTTCCACCAGGGTATTGGCTATCAACGCGGCGCGCTCGGGATCGGAATCCTCAACGGTTATATCCAGCAGGCGGGTATTTTGAACAAGGTTAACCCTAATCTGGATGGGCAAAACTTTTCCGCCAATTCTTTCAGAAACAGAATTGGTAATCGGGCGGCTGCGCAGGGTTTGTACATAGGTCTGAGCCAGTTGCTGCTCCTGCCAGTAACTTGAAACAGTGTCATAAGGATTGACCGCCTGCGAAGCGCTGATAACCTGCACGCGGGTCGAGGTTTGATAAACCCGCTCCTGGCTGTTGGCATAAATATATGCGACAGCCCCGCCAAGAATTAGCCCCAGGGCCAGTAACCAGGCCCAGCGCCATGCGATATGAAAATATTCTTTAATTTCCATTAAGTTTTTCCTTGTTCCGGAAATATTCCTGCTAACTGGACTTGTCCAGCACTTCCCGCACAGATTGAACGACTGTGCGGACATCGTCGAGGCTCATGCGCGCGTATAAGGGCAGGGTTACTTCGCGCTCGGCAACAGCGCGGGTGACGGGTAATCCATCCATACCGCCGGAGGTGGCGCGATAGGCTGAAAATTCGGGAATGGGTGGGTAATGAATGCTGGTTTGAATTCCCCACGTTTTCATCGCATCCATAAATTCCGGGCGATGCGTCCCTTCCGGGAGCAAGACTGGAAGGATATGACAGGCTGCCCCTGTCTGCTTTCCTGCAAATGGAAGGCCGACTTGCGGAACCAGTTCGGCCAATAACTCATGATAAGCCACACTCAATTCACGGCGGTGCTGGTTGCTGGCTTCTAATTTGGACAACTGAACCAGCCCCAGGGCCGATAGCATCTCGCTCGGACGGTAATTATATCCCAAATCGGTGACATCATAGCTCCAGGCGTGGCCGCGATGACGGTCCCAGGTCAGGGTGGTCATGCCGTGTGAGCGCAGGCGGCGTAATTTGGCGGCAACTTCGTCATCGTCGGTGGTCAACATGCCGCCTTCGCCGGTGGCCAGGTTTTTGTTGGAGAAAAAACTAAAAGCGGCCACATCGCCCAAGGCCCCGGCCCGGCGGCCATCCCGTTCCGCGCCGGGGGCGTGGCAGGCGTCTTCGATCAGTTTCAGGTTGTGTTTCTCGGCCAGGGCGCGGAAGGCGGGCATGTCGCAGGCATACCCGCCATAGTGCATGACGATGACTGCGCGGGTGCGCGGCGTGATGAGGGATTCGACCGAAGCCGGTGAAAGGGTCAGGTCGTCCGGGCTGGTCACGTCCGCAAAGACCGGGGTCGCGCCAACATAGCGGACGCAGGCGGCAGTGGCGACGAAGGTCAGGGCCGGGACGATGACCTCGTCGCCGGGGCCGATGTCCACCCCCAGGCAGGCCAGGTGCAGGGCCACCGTGCCATTTGCAACAGCAACGGCGTGTTTGACGCCGCAAGTCTCGGCAAATGCCGCCTCGAAGCGCTGGGTGACTTCGCCCATCGTCAGCCAGCGGCTGCGCAGCACATCCAACACGGCCTGCTCTTCTTCGGGACCATAATCGAGGTCAAAAAGCGGAATCTTCCAGTTCATTCGTCATCTCCCAAAAATTGCGCGCGCATGGTTTCAAAATCCTGGATGGCCTGTTCGTAGTCGTCCGGGCGGCCCAGGTCTTGCCAGTAGGCTTCGAAGGGGTAACCGGCCACTTTCTGACCGTTCTCAATCAATTTAAGAATCAGGCTGGGGAAATCGAAATACTGACCGGGCGGAACATAGGCCAGCGCGCCCGGCTCGAAGACATACACGCCCATGCTGACGTGAAAATCATAGGTCGGTTTTTCGATGTAGCCAATGACGGACTGGCCGCCATCCAGTTGCAGAACACCCAGGTCGACCTTGACCTGGCGGCGGTGCATGGCAATCGTCACCAGCGCGCCCGATTTGCGGTGAAAGTCGAGCAGGTCGCTGAAATCGAGGGTGGTCAGCACGTCGCCGTTCATGACCATGAAAGTCTGGTCGAGGCCTTCGATCAGGGTCAGCGGCCCGGCGGTGCCGAGCGGCTGGTCTTCGTAACTGTAGCGGATGTTCATGCCGAGGTGCTGGCCCTCCTGGAAGAAGGCCCGCAGCAGGCTGGCCATGTGCCCGACCGACAGGATGACTTCATCGACCCCGGCGCGGCGAATCTGGCGCAGAAGGACTTCGAGAATTGGCATATCGCCGATCGGCATGAGCGGCTTAGGGATGACTTTGGTGTAGGGGGCCAGGCGGCTGCCTTTACCCCCGGCGAGGATGACGGCTTTCATTTTTTAAACCACATACCTATCCGTCGTGTACTCCGACAGGTTTTCGCGAATCCAGTCAAGGGTGTGGCGCAGGCCGGTGTTGATGTCCACCTGCGGGCGCCAGCCCAGGCGTTCGAGCGCCAGGCGGTTGTCTGAAATTAAGCGCTGGACTTCGCTCTTTTCGGGGCGCAGGCGATGCGGCTCGACCACGATATCAACCGGATGGTCGAGCATGGCGACAATCTGTTCGGCCAGGTCGCCGATGCGCACATCGTGGCCGGTGCCGAGGTTAATCGTCTGGCCTTCGACGCCGGGCGTCTCGGCAATCTTGAGAAAACCGTCGACCGTGTCGCTGACGTAGGTGAAATCGCGGCGCGTATCCAGGTTGCCCAGGCGGATGGTATCGCCCGAAAGCGCCTGGCTAATCATGGTCGGGATGACGGCGCGGGCCGATTGCCTGGGGCCAAAGGTATTGAACGGACGCAGGGTGACGACCGGCAGGTTGTACGAGCAGTAAAAACTCTCGGCCAGTTTATCGGCCCCAATCTTGCTGGCCGAATAGGGGGACTGGCCCTGCAAGGGATGTTCCTCGTCAATCGGGACGCGCAAGGCTGAGCCGTAGACTTCGCTCGACGAGGTGTGGACGAGACGCTCGACCTCAAAATCGCGGGCCGCCAAAAGGACATTCAAGGTGCCGATGATATTGCTCTCGACCACCTCGACCGGGTGCTGGTACGAGTACGGGATGGCGATCAGCGCCCCCAGGTGGAAAACGTGGCTGACGCCCGTCACCGCCTGGCGGACGGCGTCCGGGTCGCGCAGGTCGCCGGTCAGGATGTCGAGCGCGTCGAAGTCCGGGCGCGGCAGGAAGCGCAGCAGGCCGGGATCGTTGCGGGCGTTGTAGCGCACAAAAGCGCGCACCTGCGCCCCGGAATGGAGCAGGGCTTCGGTAAGGTGACTGCCGATAAATCCGCCCGCGCCCGTCACCAGGACGCGCTTGTCTTGCCAGAAATTAGTCATGAGATCCATTTCCATTTCGCGGAATAAAGTGTGTTTCGATGCTGTGCAGCACATCCGATAAAATCACCAGGCGGGTATTGGCCTGGCGGCAGACGGACAGGATACGCTCGCGGTCTGCCTTCGAGACCTTGTTGATGGCATAGACCACCAGGCCGATGTCTTCGCGCTCCACCAGGGTCGGGATGTCGGCGGCCGTTCCCAGGACCGGGACGCCGTCGTAGCGCATGCCCTGTTTGGATGGGTCATCGTCGACGTAGGCGTGAATCGAGAACAGGCGGCTGAAATCGGGACGGCGCAGCAGCCAGGTGACCAGTTCGCCGCCGGCCCCAGCGCCGACCACCAGCACGCGCTCGCCGACGCCAAAGCCGGTGCCGCGCAAGCGCACCCAGCGGCTGGCCAGGCCGGTAACGAGACGCAGGCGGTAGCGCGCCAGCATGAATCCGCCGCCAATCACCACCCCGGCAGCCATCAAGTAGCCCTGTGGAATATCCAGGCTGGGGATGTACATCTCAAACAGCATACTGAACAAGACCACCAGGATAACAGAAGCGATGATTCCGAGCGCATCCTCAGGCACAGCCCGCGACCACTCGACCCGCTTCAGCCCCAGTAGGCTGTTGACCAGACCAAAAAGCAGGGCAATGCCGACGGCGACAAAAAAGGCGCGATCCCAGCCGATATGCAGTGGCTGGAACAGCCGCCAGGCCAGGCCAACCGCGCTCGCACCGAGCAGGGCAATGACGAAATCAATCACGGTCCAGTTCATGAACGGGCGCACCAGGCGCGTAAACGGCCCGCCGAACAACTGGCCCTCGCTCTTGGGCTGGACAGAAACGCGCGGCACGAGCACAATCAGGGTCCAGAAGATGGCGTCCAGGTCGGTCATCAGGTTGTAATGCCGGACGTACAGGCGGTCGAGGCGCATCTTGTCGGGCGCAATTTTTTCGAGATAATCGCCCATCAGGTTATCCGGCGAGAGCTGTTTCTCCTCGTCGTGATACGAGATGCTGGCCGGGCTGGTGATGCCGGGGCGCACCGCAAGTATCTCGCGGCGGGCATCCTCGGGCCATTTGGCGGCGAAATCGGGGTCTTCGGGGCGCGGGCCAACCAGGCTCATCTCGCCGACCAGCACATTCCACAACTGGGGCAGTTCGTTCAGTTTGGTGTCGCGCAGCCATTTGCCGAGCGGGGTAATGCGCCCGTCGCCCTCGGCGGTAATCTTCGGCCCGGCGTAGCTCTCGGCGCACTCATTCATGGTGCGGAACTTGAGAATCTGGAAGACGCGCCCGCCCTGGCCCACGCGCGGCCCGCGGAAGAAGACCGGCCCGGGCGAATCGCGCTTAATCCGAACCGCAATCAGGATGAAAAGCGGCCAGAGCAGCAGCAGCCCCAGCGCGGAGGCAAGGATATCCAACCCGCGCTTGGCAAAGCGGGTGTGCCAGGGGCGCACGAGCGGATGGTTGACAGCATATATTTTTGACATCGTATCAGTAATCATTGTATATTCCCCTTTTTGGTGAAAAGTGTTCAGTATTCAGAGAGTAGAGATTGGAGAATGGAGAGACGCAAAAAGCGCACACCGTCCCGGTGTCCTTCGGGAGAGCGGTGCAAGTGTATGCTCCTGTCTCGACAAGCTCGACAACTGCGGGGCTACTCGGCCAGCGGCTCAGGGCTTGCGGATGGCGGCCAGGTAGTGGGTGTTGAAGAGGCCCAGACTTTCGAGCAGGAGGGCCAGCGGCCAGGAGAGCGGGACGAGACGGCGGGCAATCGGCGGGGCTAGCGTAATTTTGTAGAAACGGATGGTGCAGCCGGGAAACGAACCGCGGATTTCGGCCGGGCCCAGGCCGAGGGTCTGTTTGTTGGTCGGGTTGAGCCAGAAATCATACGAGAGAATCAGCCCGCCGGGTCGGGTAACGCGCAGCATGTCAGCGCAAATGGCGCGGCGCAGGTCGAGGTCAAGGATGGAGGAGATGGCTGTGTATTGCAAGACCAGGTCGAAAGCGTTGGCGGGAAAGGGCAGGCTGGCGCCGTTGGCGTTGGCAAGGTTGCTGGCCGGCAGGCAAAAAAGAGCCTGGGGCAGCCGGTCGGGGAGCAAGTCGATGCCGTGCAGGTTATGCGGGGATGCGCCCAAACCGAGATATTCGACCAGCACCCCACCGCCGCCGCAACCCATTTCAAGGATGCGCAGGCCGGATAAATCTGTTAGCCCGTGCTGGCGCAGGGCGTTGATGACCGCCCGCTGACGGGTTTGGATGGCGAACAAGTTGGCGCGGTTGAAGGCAGAGTAGGCGTCACTGCCGGCAAAACGCCGGGCGCGGTCGGCATATTCGGCGCGCAAGCGGGAGCGGTCGTCAGGCGGATTCATGCGTCCAGGCGGGGACTTTACCGGTCTTGTCGCCCCAGCGGTTCCAGAATTTGAACAGGCCGAGCAGGAAGCCGAGGCCGTAGGAAGTGTGGAGGATGGCGAAGGTGAAAGGCAGGAGTAAATGGTAAATGGTGAATGGAGATTGCTTGGATTTTTGCGCCCGAATGGCTGTCAGGAGGGAAGCGGCGAGATTGGCGAGAAGATATAGTAAAGGAACGACCAAAGACAAAGGACGAAAGACGGACGAAAAGGATAAAACAACTGACAAAATCAGGGCAAGCACAAAAAGCGGCGGGACAAATTGGCGGAGACTCATCTGACGCGGGTGCTTTTGAAGGACGCGCACTTTGTAGAGTCCGTATTGGAAGTATTGACGCCATAACCCGGCCAGCGAGGCGCGGCTGAAGTAGGTCGAGCGCACATCCCCGGCCAACAGGATTTTGCCGCCCAGTTCACGAATACGGTAGTTGTACTCGTCGTCCTGGTTGCGTTTGAGTTCCTCGTCATACAACCCGGCGCGCTGGATGATTGCGCGGGTATAGGCAGGGAAAGGAACCGTATCGGCCAGCATATTTGCGCCGCTCAGGGTGCGAAAGGCGGAGTTGCCAACCCCAAACGGTGAACTCATCGCCAAGGCAATCACAGATGCTAGGGGTGTTTCGCCAATCGTTTGCATTGGGCCACCAACGCCGTCAACGCCATCCGACTGGATATGGCGAACACAGTTGCTGACGTAGTCTGGCGCTATCAGGCAGTGACCATCGACTCGGATGATGATTTCACCTTTGGCCTGGCGCAGGGCGATATTCATACTGATGGGGACGATTTTGGCCGGGTTGTCGAGGAGTTGAAGGTTGAAGGTTGAAGGTTGAATGGTCAACTGCTGGATTTTCTGACGTGTGTCATCCGTTGACATGCCATCGACGATGATGATTTCGATTTGGCCGGGGTAGTCCTGCGCCAGGATGGCAAACAAGCAGCGGTCAATATAGGCGGCTTCATTGCGGATGGGGATGATGATGGTGACGGGAGAAAGTCTCATAAGGTACGCTTTGTTACTTCTTGATACAGGTTGATAACTCGGGTTATAATGCTAGTTTCATCCAGATCCAAGACCATTCCGCGGCTGCAAAGGCGCTTTCTACGTGACAAAACATCAGCAAGCGCTGCGGCCAGGCTTTCTGGACGATCGTCAAGGCAAACTTGACAACCCGGAATCAAAGCAATACGAGCACGAATATCGCCTACGTCTGTTGAAACAACCGGCAGGTTGCAAGCCAAAGCCTCCTTGACCGCATTGGGTGAGCCTTCAGTAGAAGAAGTGACCAGCAAAACATCGCAGGCATTCATATACAAGGGCATTTGCTCGTGAGCAACATTATGCGCTGTGACCAATTGTACTGACATGTCATCCGGGAGATGTGCGAGCGTTTCTTCCGCCAGCCAGTGACGTTTCTCAGTGCGGGCCGGATCGCCAACAAACAGTACCAGATGAGAATCGGCAGGCAGGCCAAGGGCTTGACGTGCCTCGCTCATAGGCAAGGGCCGAAACAACCAGGTATCAATGCCGGCAGGAATCACCTGATATGCGACACCGCGTGGCAACTGCCGGGCAAGCGACTCTGAAACCAGAACAACGGAATCGGCACGGGTCGTCACCCAACGACTGACATGGCGCAAAATATACCCTGCCAGGGTAACCCGTCCGCTCGCATCACGAATGCCTTGTAAATCGCTGCCGTGAAAAGTTACCACCACCGGACGCTGACGCTGGGAAAGCGCCACCAGGCCAGATTGGCCATGATGGGCATGAATGATGTCGTACTGGGCCAGGTCGAGGCGGTTAAATTTGCAGCTTGCACGCCAGTAATTCAGTGGATTTTTTCGCCCTAAAAAAGGAAAGACATCAACCCGCAGACCGTATTGCTTAAGACAGCGAATCTGATTAATGACGTGAATTCCGGTCACATCACCATCATACCGTGGCCATTCACTTGTGACAATCAGGACATTATACGGTTCAGGCGCCATCAATATCCAATCAGTTTTCTATAAAAAGCTACAAAGCGATCAGCCATTTTTTGCGATGAAAATTCCATTTGAGCAAGCTTCTTTCCGGCTGTACCCATTTCAGCACGCAGGAGTGAGTCTTGAAGCAATTTCTCGAGGGCGCAGGTGAATTGGGCTGTATTTCCCACGTCCAACACAAAGCCGTTAACACCATGCTGGATGATCGAAGGAATGGCACCGATCCGGTTTGCAATTATTGCCGTACCGGCGGCACATGCTTCCAACACTACATTGGGCATGCCTTCGGTTAGTGATGTCACACATAAGATATCAACACCGGCCATTAGTCTGTGTGTTTCGGGTATTGCCCCCGGTAAGATAAAGCGGTCTGGGGGTATACTATTAGAAGCTTGATGCAATAGATAGTTTTTTTCTGGACCATCTCCGATGATGGCTAATTTTGCTTTGGGGTGACGCTCTTGGATTTGAGAAAATACGCGTATTAAATATTCAAAATTTTTATTCGATGTCAGAGAGCCAATCCCTGCAACAAGCAAGCAGCCATCTGAAATCCCCAAATATTCTCGTGCGGTTGAGCGATCATATAACGCATCTGTTTCTACGCCATTTGGAATATATTCCACTGCCAAGCGGGGCTTTTTTTTTATAATATTATTAGCTTCTACAGGGCTATTTGTGACCAGACCCTGCAGTCCCATCAGGCTTAGGTTGTATCTGAGATTGCCATAGGCTTTGATTGAATATTCCTCATTGCCTCGCTCAGAGCCAAGCCGGACTGGGACATGCGCTGCGGTGCCGCAAAGTGCCGCGTAGATATTAGTATAGAGAGACCACGAGTGAACTATAGTGGGAGCGATTTTTGATAGTTCACGCGTTAAGCTAAACAGCCGTTTCACTTGGGAAGAATTTTTTGGAATATCGCAAATCTGAAGGCTCAAATTTTTAAGCGGAGCTACCCAATAATCTGATTCGCTAGGGTTTAAATTAAAAACAGACACTTGCCAGCCACGCGATTTTAGCTGACCAGCCAGCAAATAGAGCTGCCTTTCTGACCCTCCTAAACCAAGCTGCCCAACGATATAGGCAACTGACATAGCTCGGTTATCTTCCACGCTTTGTTCTGGTCTCATAGTTTTGTGTAAATATTCTTTCGTAAGCCTCGCCCTGCGCCATAGAAAAAACAACCGATAACGCGCTGGGCCTCTGTAGCACCCGCACCATAAAGAAAAGTTGTTTTTCTACTTTCCTCGCACCCAAGGTACCTTCAATAAAAGCGATACGCAATTTATTCAACGGCATTATCATCAAGATTGAGTGAATTATCCAGAAATTGCTGCTGCCAGGACTCTAAGACGAGAAGGGTCCAGATATGTTGAGAATTATCAAACCGGCCACTTTGGTGTTGATCAAGGATTTTTTTTACTGTTTTAGACTCAAATAGCCCTCGCTCAACAGCCCGACGGCAGAGCAAGGTTTCACAAACCATATCGCGCAACTCATTTCGGAACCAACTATCAATCGGCACCCCAAAACCTTGTTTTTTTCGAGTTCGGGTGATCTCAGGCAATAGGTCAGCAAAAGTTCGCTTTAAGATGATCTTCTGACGTTTGTATTTTTCTGGTAATCTAGCAGCCAGTTCAACCAGACGATAATCGAGAAAAGGCGAACGTCCTTCCAGCGAGTTTGCCATACACATCCGATCCATTTTAACCAGCAAGTCGCCGGGAAGGTAAGCTAGAATATCCGCTCGTAACATCTGATCCAGAGGCCCCAGTTTGTCACTGGCGCGAAACATGGAAAGTAAATAATCTTCAGATGTAGTGTGACTGACTTTCCTGACAAGATTAGCAATCTCTGGCAAATAAAGGCCTTCCCTTAGAACATGGGGAAAGGTAGTACACTGCCGAAGATAATGCTCGCTGAATGAAAGAGGCGCCACCTTCACAAAAGTTCGCCCACGTTGAAGAAGACGCCCATAATTCAGACTTTCCGGCCAGGCATCAAGGATGGACTTTAACAGTCCACCTATGAGCCAATCCGGTAACCGTGAAAGCCGATGTAGTTTCTGGGTGGTTGTATAGCGATTGTAACCGCCAAAGGTTTCATCTGCTCCATCCCCGTTCAGAACCACGGTTACCTGTTGTCGCGCAATCTGGGCGACATAATAGGTGGGTATGGCCGAAGCATCTGCCATGGGCTCATCCAGAAAATGAACAACCTTTGGGATAATCGAAGCCGCTTCTGGATGAACTATAAATTCGTGATGATCCGTCTCAAAACGCTTCGCGATCAAGCGCGCATATTCAAGTTCATCGTAAGCTTTTTCTTCGAATCCAATCGAAAAAGTTTTGATGGGTTGTGATGATGCCTGCGCCATCAAACCTACAACGATTGACGAATCCACCCCGCCGCTCAACAAAGCACCAAGTGGAACATCGCTGATCATGCGCGCCCGAACGGCATCATCCAAAGTCAAACGAACGAGCTGGCCGGCTTCTGCCTCAGATATGGTGAATTTGGGTTGATATTCTAACTGCCAGTACGGTTGAGGACCGGCTGTTGGGTGATCACATTTTATGACAAGATAATGCGCAGGAGGTAGTTTGCAGACATCCCGCAAAATGGTACGGGGCGCCGGTACATAGTGGTAGGTAAGATATTCATCAAGTGCTTTCAAGTCAATATTTCGAGGCACTTGAGAAGATTGCAACAATGCTTTTAATTCGGATGCAAATATAATGCTATTTTTGGTCAAGTAATAGTAGAGAGGTTTCTTGCCCAACCGATCGCGCGCCAAAAACAACTGGCGACGCCTGGCATCCCAAATCGCAAAAGCAAACATTCCATTTAGGTGCTGAAGACAGTCTGTGCCATATTCTTCATAGGCATGCAGGATCGTCTCGGTGTCAGTTTGAGTATTAAAACGATATCCCACTTTTTCCAGCCGAGAACGCAATTCGCGATAATTATATATTTCACCGTTAAAGACAATCCACGCAGAGTTATCTTCTTTCCGTATAGGCTGATCACCAGTATTCAAATCAATAATGCTAAGGCGGCGAAAACCGAATGAACAATGGCTATCGTGATAATAGCCTGACTTGTCAGGACCGCGATGAATGAGTTGATCTGTCATTCGATGAGTTAAATCAACACTATCAGGCGGTAAACCATCAAAACTCAAAAAGCCGCAAATTCCACACATAATCAACTACTTCTCCAGCAATCTCGGTAAATATTCGCATACAAGGCTGCTTCCTGCGCCAGTGAACAATTCTTCCCGACAAACGCCTGACCATTTGAACCGAGATGTTGGCGTAGTTCCATATTTAACACCAGCACACGCAAAGTTTCCGCCATGGCGTCATGATCACCAGCCGGAACGATAAATCCTGTTTCATTTTGAATCACAACTTCAGAAATCCCCCCCAAATCAAAAGACACTATAGGGACTCCGGCAGCCATGTACTCCATCACTACAGCGGGTAATCCTTCAGTCGAAGAACAAATGACGCCAATATCAAACGTTTCCATCCAGCCGATCGGGGATGCCTGAAAGCCGACAAACCGAAAACGATCAGAAAAACCTCCCGCTTCCACCTGCCCTTGAAGGTCACCCAAGATTTCTCCATCGCCAACAACCACAAATTGAACCGGAAAATCTTTTAATTTTTCAGCCACCTGAATAAAAACATTTACCTGTTTCAGGGGCGTGAGCCGCGCCACCATGCCAATGGTGATGATACGTGGCGGCAAGCCCAATTCAAGCCGCTTCTGAAAAGTTTTCTCGGGAGAGCGGGGGGAACGTGTTTCAACACCATTGTAGGCGACTTTGATCTTGCCTGCCGGAACTTGACAGCGATCCACGATCATCTTACTGGTCGCACGAGAATTAACTATAATATATCTGGCAAGATAACGATATGTCCAGGTGATCAGTTTTGATTTCGACCAACTACCATATTCCATTGTATGGCGTTGGCCACAGATCAAGACCGGTTTTTGAGCCAAAATTGTAGCCAGACCTGCATAAAACATACTTATATCATTGTAGGATTGCAAAATATCAAATTGGCCGTCCCGCAAATATTGTGCCAATTGAATAACAAAACGGAACCGGCCAAGAGTAGTCGCTTCAAGCCGGATCTCTGTCGGTTCAATCCCCAATCTTTGGACTTGCTCCAAAAATGGGCCGCTCTTAATATTTAAAACCAAATCAACCGAGAACCCAGCTCGAGGCAATGCCTCCAACAAACGCACAACATGCCGCTCACTGCCGCCCTGTTCCAATGAACCAATATAGAATGCGATACGCAGATTAGTTTGAGCTAATGCCATTATGTAATTCTCCCTGGCGTTTCTCCAAGGTAAGCAAAATTGATAAAGACAAAATAAATACATTGAACGAAACTGTCACCCATAAAAAATCATGGAAAAACAAAATGATCATATATATTATCCACGATACCAATAAGGACTGTGCATAATCCTGCACGAAGGCACTACTTTTTTTTGATTTTATCAAACCCCGCAATATCAAGGTGACCGCTATAAAAAATAGCAAGCCAGCGAGTAACCCAATCACACCGCTTTCAGCCAGCCAACTTAAATACACGTTGTGCGGAACGGCTGACCGGTCACTAAGACCCATTTTCAAATCAAACCGCAGCTGCATTTGCCCAAAACCAATTCCAAGGAGGGGATTTTCTCGCCAATATGCCAACCCCATCGGATAGGTAGCTTCGAGCCGGCTGGAAGAGTATATCTGGCCAGTTTCAGAGTCATAAGAAGTATTGTAGCGGGACACTAAAGTATCGCCAATTGGGGTGGCGGTAAACAAAAAAACAAAAATTAATGCGATAGCAACCAACCCAAAGCTTTTTCTAATATTTCCCCGGATGATAATCCAAAGAGGCAGAGACAGAATCACAGCCACGATCAATATTCGCTGAAGCCCTGAAATTGCGGCCAGCGCCAGCAATACAATTGCCAGAACATACCCAAAATTTCCACGCTCATTCTCGACCGCCGAAGCATAAACCCGCGCTATCAAAATATTCATCGGTAATAAATAGTTAACCGTGTCCATCTGCAGAAAACCGCGGTAGCGCGTCACGGTTTCATTCCAGGGAAGGTTTGCACCAGCCACAAACAGATGCATGAACCAATCTGTTACTACGCTAAACGCATTCACCAGTACAGCCGCCAGGAAAATATTGATCAACCTCTGCACACTTTTCTCATCGATTTTTGCATAAATCACGGTATTGTATAATAGCCACGGAAATAGAATGGCACGCAATGAGGTTAATATCCAGCCTGTAACTCCGCCGCTGACCAAATATGAAACCGTTGTCCCATATCGAGACCAGCCATCACTGAGAAATCCGTTGAAGTAAGATAATATCTGTACCAATAGAAAAAATGTCAGTGGGAGCGCCAGATGGGTTTGCACTGGCGTATTTTTCCTTGCCACCAAGTTGGAAGCCAGCTTAAGAGCCAAAAAAGCTTGCAAAGCAGTAGTTAAATTCAATCCAGGAACAAGCCCGCTACCAAGACCTAGTATCGTGGGCGATGCCACCACAACCATGAGAAAAATTAACTGGGTTTCTGTTGTTTGAAAGACAAAGATAATAAATATAACCAGACTAAATACAAGCAAGGGAAATCTAAGATCGGAAGCCGGTACCCCGGAATCGCTCAGTAAAGTGGTTAGCAGGCCCACGGCAATGATAAAAAAGATGTAAGGAAAAGAAATCGATTGTCGTCTCATAGATAGTTAAGAAAGCGTATTTTTAAAACTTTGAGAGTCTTTTATTGCAGTCATCAACGTCTGGCGCAATTTGGAAGCTACCTCGCTTCCATCAAAATCCCGTGCTGCATGTAAAGAATTTGAAACATAGCTAGTTCTTGCATCATTATCCAAACAAAGATGGTGAATGACTGATCGGATTTTAACTGGGTTTTCGCTATCCAAAACCAGACCGCATTTCTTAGTAATAAAAAATTCGGCCAAAAAGTAATGCGCCGGGCAAAGCACAAGGATCGGCTTCCCAGCGGCCAACATCTCAAGTGTCCGGGTTGGGAATTGGATTCTGCAATCACGCTCATAAGCAGGTCCCCAATCATTGTAAAGTCCGATGATCAACACATCACACTTTCTTAAGGATTCGACTAGGCCGTCTGCTTTTTTTTCATCGAGCACGACAATATTATCAGCCCAGAGACCTAACCGCTCACTAATATCTACCGCGCTGACTGGAGCATGTAAAATCAACTGAAAAGATGAATTTCCTCCAATGGCTTTGATGACATTTTTCAAAGCCCTCTCTGAACCAAGGTTGATATTACCACTAACTCCTATTTTAAATGGGGCCATAGGTTTTGGTGGTTTATTAATCACTGGGATTAGTTCGTTCAGTGGATGCAACAACGAAATCGTAAGTTGTTGATATTGACTCGCAAAATAACTTGCCATGCCGTTGCTCATGCTAAATATAGAAGAAGCTCTTTTGAGTATTTGCTTTTGAATTATTTTTGCAAGATAAATCTCAATTTTGCTTTTTCGAGTCTCAACATACAGGTTGTGAAAATAGGGGAAAAATGGCAAACCCATTAATGCCGCGATCAAATATCCCGCGATCAGGAATGAAACATTTGGGAAAATTGCCACCACCGCCTGCAAATGATAACGCCGAACAGCGAGACAGCCAGCCAGAACCGCTGCTGGCACTACATAGAATGGTTCTATCCATGGTTTTATCCGCCAATGGATGGCAAGGGAAGGAATCAAAATTCGATGATGGTTTTTAATGTCTTGCAGATCAATCCGCCCAGCGAAAGGTATTTGACCAAGCATCACCGCTTCAGCCGGAGTGAACCAGCGTAATAGATTACGCACAACAACAGATGAGCCTGAAGCAGTTGGAGGAATCGTCCATGAAACTAACAAGAAACGAACCGAGTCAAATGAGTTCATCATAAACCGCAAATATAGCGGGAGTGTTTAGATTAGAATCGAATTTCTCTTTGGCCTGTAGGAATCCCGCCTCGCCCATGGCACGTGCGAGGGAAGGGTTATCAAGGATTTGTAAGATGGCCTGCGCCAAAACATCGGGATCCTTTGGGGGAATCAAAATTCCTGTAACATTGGGAAACACGATTTCACGAGTACTGGGAAAATCCGAGGCAACCACCGGTTTTTCCATTGCGCCTGCTTCAATAATTGGCAAACCAAAATGCGAGACTGTGGCGGGAAAGACCAACACATCCAATTTTGCCAAAATATTCGGGATATCATGCCTGGGGCCGGTAAATATAACCGACTTATCAAGTTGTTTTGAATGGATATAATCAAGTATGCTGCGGTTCAGATTAGGGATGTGAAGTAAATCTTCCAACCTATGCCTGATCCAACGCCGTATTGTGGTTGGCAAATCGGGGATAGGCGAATAACCCGCAACTAGAAACATTACAGCTGGTCGTTGTTGGTGAATAAGCGCCGCAGCCCGTAAAAATGTTTCGATCCCTTTATGAGGCACAATACCACCCAACATACCCACTACCGGCGATCCCCCTTTTAGGTGAAACTCCGAGTTAGAGATGATATCGGTTTGATTACAGTCAAACTGGTCAAAATCAACCGTATCATAAATTATCCTGATTCTAGGGCTAGGCTTCAGTTGTGCAGCATTATGGGAAGCAATTGCAATAACCCGATCAGCAAATATATCAATCATGTTTCGAATAAGCATTCGCCTAAACCCGAACACGCCACGAGCCAAAACTTCACGCACATGCAGAATTGTCGGTACTCCGGAAAGATGTGCACCCCACAAACTGCCCAACAGTACGATTGAGTTGATGTGTACAAGATCCACAGGATGATCTTTAATAAACTTAAAAGTTCTTTGGGCAGATGTCAGTATTTGAAAAAAGCGAAGGAAGGCCAGCCAGGGCTGAAAACTTCGGATCGGAATAAACGCTCCCTCCCCATGAGGAAAATATGTGATTCCAGATTCAATATAAGTTTTAATCCCCAAGGCCTGTATCAAAGTAACGCCTGGCCCATCTTGAAGGAATAATACAATCGGTTCGTAACAGCTTCGATCTATTTTCTCTAACAATCGAACCAGCGTCATCAAGCATCCGCCCATACCTGCGGTATGTTGGATATAGAGTATACGTTTCACTAGACGAGACTGCCTTGTGAAAATTTACGCAAACTATGCTTGAGTCGGACAGCTAGCTCAACTCCCCTTGTCCCAAGTAAAACAGACACGAAAGTCCATAAAAATTGCCGATTCCTGACATACATTTTGGCGACTCCAGGGTATAACCTCAGCGCCCGCCAAAACCATGGACGGGCTTCATCCTGACAACCATGGCTGATAAGCATGGCCGAGTGCCGAAAATATAGTGCACCAATCGCTCTGTTTTCAACTTTTTTGGGAGGAAATGGCAAATGCGGGTCTGCCAAAGTTCTGCGAATCACCCGTTCATTCTCTTCAGTAAAACGTAGTGCATGAGCTGAAGATTTGGCACTTTGATGCACGCGGTAGTTAGCCAGATGCTCACCTGGCAAATATCCTATTGAATATCGCAAACCTATTCTTGTCCACAAATCATAATCCATAGCCATAAAAAATGACTCGTCCATCATTTCAACGCAATCCAAGACCGAACGGCGAACGAAAACAGTTGGCTGCCCAATACGGCAGTTATATAGCAATGATTTTAGATCAAAAGATTGTGCTCCCCACATATCAATCAGTTTTCCATTTTCATCTATGATCCCACAATCACCATAAACCATCGCCCAATCAGGATTCGTCATTAACGCCCTGGCCGCTTTTAAAACAGCTCCAGGTTGATAAGTATCGTCAGAATTAAGATAGGCAAGTATCTCACCCTGGGAACGTTGCCAGCCTTTATTAATTGCATGTGATTGACCATTGTCTCTTTCGCTTACCCAATAATCTAAACGGTGTTTATATTTTTGAATTATATCTGTGCTTCCATCTTTGCTCCCGCCATCAATCACTAGATATTCAAGACACGGGTAATCCTGATGTAATACCGAAAGCATCGTCTCTTCAAGAAATCTGGCTTGATTAAATGAAGGAGTAACAACAGAGACCAATGGTAATTCATTCATCGCAATACACATTACAGCATCTGAATTTCAAGGCGTTCATGCAAAGCTGCGAATCTCACAGTCCAGGCCTGAAAAATACTGCATCAGCTTGCATAAGTCGCCCGGTTTTTTCGTCAGTGAATTCCGGGAACAAGTTATGCAATTCAAATCCCAGATCAAACGCTTTAGCCAACATTTCTTGAAACAACTTTTCACCTTTATATAATTCAACCAAGGACAATTCCAATTGAAGCCCCTTTATTTGAGGCAGGATTGCTGATGCCCCAGCCAGCACCTGTTCATCAAACCCTTGCACATCAATTTTCAAAAATGGGGCTTTCGCCTGCCGGAAGTATTTTGGTAAGACTGTATCCAATCTGACAATCTTTACTTTTTCTGTGCCAATATACTCAGAGTCTGGTGCCAAATTCGTATGTGTTGGCTGAATTGGCAAAATGGAGCTGCTAAAGGAGTTACGAGAGACATTGATCTCGATTTCATCGTCAATATCCCCAACCGCGCATCTCTCAGCCACCTCCCAACTGGGATATGCTCGACTGGCAGTCTGTAGTTTTTGATAAGCCAACGATAATGGTTCAAAGGATAAAACTTTGCCTGTATAACCCAATTCAAAGAGTTGATTGGCATATTGCCCTTGATTTGCTCCCACATCAATAACAAGATCGATGTTTTGAACCGTCAGAAGCTTCAAAAGCCTTTCGCCAGACACTCCACCTATCAGTGGAACTACGTTGAGATCCCATCCGTAATCACGAACGATTTTTCTAGATAGGATAATAACCTGCCTGCCAATCATACGAAGGGTTTTATTCATGTGATTTCTCTATATACTTGCAGTGTCTTCCTGGCTGTCTCATGCCAGGAGTAATTTTGGGCATGAGACAGCCCGAAGCGAATCCGATCGGATGTTTTGCTCGTTATTATGGCCAGTTCCAAAGCCTGGATCAAACCATCCTGATCCTGCTTCTCATAATAAAAGGGGTGGTTTTGGGCAATTTCCACCGTTGTCGGTATACGCGAAGCGACTACCGGGCAGCCGCAAGCCATCGCCTCAAGAATTGGGATACCAAATCCTTCATACAGGGATGGATGAACAAACGCCGCCGCCTGGTTATAGAGATAGCATAATTGCCGATCATCTATATGTTCCATCAGATGAAGATTCCCACTTATCTTAAGTCGGTCAATCAAGTTAAGTTCATCAGACGACCACAATCCCCCCACAATCAATAAATGAAAATCGTGTTTTTTTTCCCAAGACGCATATGTTTCCAAAAACCATTTAAAATTCTTATGGGCATTTCGCGAGCCAATATATAGGATAAAACCCCTTGGAAGCGCAGTCTCAAAAGGAGATGAAAATATTTCCTGTTTGAATAACATGCTATAACCATTTGGCACTACCCAGGTTCTATCTTTCAGATGGTTGCCATAATAATTAAGCAGATCATCTTGTGTGGCTTTTGAAACACAGATGATCGCATCAGCCGCATTGACGCATCGTTTTTTTGCTTGCTTAAGACTCTCATCAGCATCTGAGCTAAATAGCTCAGGGAATAACTCGTAGATCATGTCGTGAACCGTAACCACCCGGCGGCCATGCCAATGCTCGCTATCAGTAAAGTAGGTTGAATGCCAGATCATTTTGCGGGTGTCACCAACCAGAAGAGGCCATAAAAAATCTGAGAATCTATAAAGCATGTTTTCAAACCTGGAATTGTATTCGGAATTCCACCATTGAAAATTTGACCAATCTGGAACCCATATTTGTGGATGGCAAGGTAAAAACAGAGATGTTGACCGTAAAGCAAGGAGGACAATATCCAGGGAAGGTTCCTGATTGCAACATTCAACCAACAACTCTTTAAAAACCCGTGATACTCCGCCAACAGGAGAACTTTTATAGATGATACCGTCAACAACTATTTTCATTATTGTTTCCGCGCCACAAAACTAAATGCCCTACCCGCGCCGGTTACATTACCAATATCCGCATCGCGACGGCGAATATACTCGTGCCAGATTCCCACCCTGCCAACAAACCGGTGCAGAAGTGGGCCAAATCTGTGGAGAGCAGATTCTACCAGATACCGGCGAACCTGGTTTTCAGACATCGGAAAATAATTAATAACGGTATCCAGGGGTTTGAAAACCCGCAACAAGCGCAAGCCTGCTGTTTGTATGGCGCTGAGATAAATATTAAGTGGATAGAAGGTTAATGTATGCAACGGATGGCGGCTAAGGAAAACATCCAACTCTTGCTGGTTACTTACAACATGCTCCCGGGTAGCAAACAGCAAGCCGCCCGGCCGCAAAACCCGCATAATTTCTTTCAGCATGGCATTCAAATCAGCTGCGTGGTGCAAGGCCTGCCGGACATAAACCAGATCAAATTGGTTCTGTGAAAACGGAAGGGTCTCGCCAACACTTTGGACAATCCGGATCGAAACATTTTCAGATTTGGCAATGTTTTGGATTGCGCCACAGCCTACCTCAGAACTGGGATCCGGGTCAACTGCCGAGACGTGAAATCCAGCCTTGGCCCAGGCGTAAGAAGCGATCCCATTCCCCGCGCCCAAGTGCAATATATCTGCGCCAGGTTCCAGATGGTATTTCAATGCCCAAGTGCGCAATTCTTGAAATTCAATACTATCTGCAAAGCGACGAGCGGCCCTATTGATATCTGCATCTAGGTAAGAATCAAACATCCGCTCTGAGTATTTCGGATCATTAGGTAAAAGGATTACTGCTTCTTCGTAAGTTAACTTAGGATTTGTCATGTTTCCAGCCAAAGAGCATTCATCTAATGTTTCTTGCTGTAATTCAGATTGACGGGGTCAGGTTGATATTCTGGCTCGAGTTGCAACGCTCGTATTTGAAATGCTGGCAGGCTTCTGTCTAATTGGTTGTATCAATGCCCAAACCACAGAAGCGCCCAAGATACAACCATCGCCAACAGTGGTTGCGATAATCACTTATTCGCCATTCAACTAGGTCACTTTTTCGTCGGCCAACAAATGTCTGGGGTGCTTCTCTGAGTCTTTGACAGTCGTTTGAACCAGGTTGTAACGCCCAAAATGGTTTTCCAGGCGATACCAATACTGATCGTCCCGCCCAAAGGCATAGGCCAAAGTACAGAATAGCACATCAAACCGGCACAGAAACGGGGCTTTTTCAATCCACCCGTCAGGCCAACAAAGTAGGGCATGATCCCGCTTGGCGCAATCGCAAAAACCTATTTCTTGCCCGCCGCATCACATTTTTTCAGGAAAATGTAGCGTAAGCGCACACCTTCCAATTTTGCAAAGCTACGTTCAGCATGCAAGACATAGCCATCACTGATATTTTCAGGAAACAATTCTGGATGTTTGATAATCATCTCATCAAGCCAGTTTCGATAGGACGGGTAATCATCCATAATTTCATTTTAACGCTCTGCTTCGATTGGGAACGTTATTCTCTTTTCCGGCCTTGCTACTTTTGTCTTTGTTTTTGTAGATTTTCGCTGAGGCATGTTGGTTAGTTTCATGATGGAGTTTTAGCCCAATCTTGCCTCATTTCTTGCCAAACCACAAATTCGCGCAGTATCAGTGAAGTTTACTCAAAGCAACACTTTCCTTTTTGATAAAATATCATCGCAAATAGCGTCCAGACCAGCATTTCGCCCAGGTTCCAAATCTGAAAGCGAACGAAATTTCAACCGAAGACCTGAAGATGCACCTGGATCATTTACATAAACCTGCGGGAGATCCATGGTTTTTCTAAAGAAAACATGATAAGCAAATTTTCGGGCCCGTTCGATCATTTTAAATGAATTGTGCTCGAGTTGTCCTTGTATGGACCGATCTAGAAAACCAAAATAATCTTCTAAGGTGTCAGGGTCATACGAAAACCCCTTGCCACGTGTATAAAAATCCGCCGCCACAATAACAGGGGTACCTTTTGATGCAATCTCCAACCCCATCGTGCTGCCAAAAACCAAAGCAGCATCACTAATCTCGGCTAACGTGTACGAACTCAGATAACTTTCGGAAGGGATGATCTTTATATTTGAGGGAAGTTCAGGAAAACAACGATGAATTTCAATGGACATGGGTTGTTTGGTGCCGTTTCCACGAGCTTCGCTTGGATGGATGCGAATAACTAATTGTGCATCTGGATTCTGGATAAAATATTCAACTGTTTGAAAAAGCCAATCCAATTGATCGGAGAAAATTCTGGATTTATAAAATAGCACACTGTCCCACACAACATTGGTAAACAAGCTAATGATCGGATGTTTAGTATCCAAATTTAATAATTCGATCATTTTTTCGCGATTATCGATAGGTTGGGTGTTATAAGATATTTGATCTTTTTTGCCGTAGGCTCTTGATTCCAAATAAGTCGTCACTTCCCGAATTTGTTCAACCCCATATGGAGGAAGCTCCCATTCAGAATTAGGCTCATGAGCAAGTGCAAAAGGTAATGATTCACGATGACTAAGCCAGACAGAGGATCGTCGATAGCTGGCTCCCCAAACAACGCTCTCGATCCCTTTTTGTGCGGTAAGCTCGCATAATGTTCCATGTGTAATATAAACACCATGAACCATTAAGACAAGGTCAGGCTGAACCTGGGTTAAAACGCGCTCACCAAGTTCAGCCACTATTAAAGCTCCCAACAAGTAGCGCTTATATAACCAATATGTGTATGGATCCGTTTCATCGAGATTGGCACGCCGTAAATAACGGATGGTTGAAGCATAAGCTTGTGCGCCTATTGATATTCCCTTGTAAGTTGTGGAATAAAAATCTTCATAAGCAATGCTTTCAACGATCGCAAACAATTTCTCTTTTTCGCCAGATTGGAGCAAGTCGCTAAATTTAACCAACGGGATCTGCAAAATTCTTAACAGGGTAAAAAGCGCAGAACTACAGTTGGCACAATTTAGCACCTGCAAAGGCCCATCAGACGGCTGAGGATATTCCCCAGGATCAGGATCGTTATTACCCCAAGGATTCCATTCACATGCAGGAAGTGTCTGATTGCAAACCAAAAAATAGGGTTGGATACCTCGTAATCTTAAAGCCATGGCAAAAACGGTTTCGCAAGCCAGCATATATGGGGAAAAGCCATAACTGGATGCGATCAGAACGCGGGTCGGCGTTCCTTCAAGAGGGGGAAAATCCCCGCGGCTACGTTGGATGATCTTTAACCATTGACGCGATAAAGGTTCTTCCAGATGATGTGAAATACCGATTCCATCAAGCACATCTGCGGTGACAAGAGTACACTGGATTAAGATTTTCTTAAGTTTGGCCGAGGTAAGCAATGCTTGCTTCACTTCCCGTATGATATGACCAGCGGGGGTATCCAAGAAACAGCGAATTAATTTAGTTAACATGTTAATAATCATCAAGGGTTATCAGGATTTCGTTTCAAAAATTCGCACCCAATTTGGAAAGAGTTTTAGCCACATTATCATCCTCAGGAAGAAAAGGTACATATTCACTTATTCTTCGGTTCCAGGGTTTTCGCCAAAAATGGAGAGTTTCGCGCGAAAGCAAAGTTAAAAGGATTTTTCGATATAACATTGCATTCAAAGGATCATATTGAAGGGCAAAGACAGCCTGCCGAATGGCCGCAGGCCAATCGTGGGCTGCGGCACAAATCGCAACATTTGTGGAATGATTGTTGATACGCGCCTGGGCGGGCGATGGCGAAACAGGATTTGGGTACGCTTGCTTAAAACCAACTGGGTCATAAGTCTCGCGTACTGCCTGCCATGTCGTATCGGCCACCATATGCTGGTAAGTCAATGAACCTTCACGGATACGAATCCAGTAATCGCAAACACCTATTGCATAGCCAGGACCACGAGAAAGCAATCGATACCAGAGGGGAGTTTCTTTTCCGGGGAATTTTTCATCATATAAACCTACATCCAATGCCATCTGGCGCGGAAACATCATTGAGCCATCAGTATAGCTAACAGCGCCAGATGTAATAGAGTATGGGGCTGTTAGCTCTTCTACACCGAGGAAAGCCGCTTTCCTTTTACACAGCAAATATCCCGATGGAGTTAAGTATCCGGAGCGCGTTCCAACAAACGAAGCCGCTGGGTTAGCCTTGAAAAAGGCCAATTGACGCTCCAAACGATACGGATGGCAGATATCGTCTCCATCCATACGGACAATCCAATCACCATGAGCCGCTCGAATACCCGCATTTAAAGATGGTATAAATTGGCATTTCCCACCGACGTCAACCAAACGCAGACGAGGGTCAGAAATACGAGCCAAACGCTGTAGGGTCCCATCTTTCGAACCGCCATCCACCACAACGATCTCTAGATTCGAATGACTCTGTGACAATATACTGGCAATTGCGGCATCAATGTAGGGTTTTACATTGTAAACCGGCATAAGCACCGAGATCAAATCGCTTTTATCACCTGTCATTTTTTAATCCAATACCATTAATGATAGCTTTCACTACTCGATCCTGCTCCTGTTTTGATAAACCCACCGAACATGGCAAGCTGATCGCCTGGTGATTTAGCCATTCCGCCACAGGCGCATCCATTTTGGGCAAGGCGGCAAAAACCGGGCTAAGGTGTAAGGGCTGCCACAACGGGCGTGCCTGGATACCTGCCCCGCCCAGTTTGCGCAAAAGAACTCGGCTATTCAACCCGTATTTTTTTTCATCGATCAATATTGTATACATCCAAAACACGCTGGTAGCCCAGGGTGCTTCTTTCATCAAGGTTACCCCAGGAAGATCGGCCAGCGCCTGCCCATAAACCGCCGCAATTCGCCGTTTGGCGGCAACATACTCGACCACCTGCTCCATCTGCGCGCAACCCATGGCGGCCAGCAGATTGGTCAGGCGATAGTTATAACCGAGCTCATTGTGGATATATTCAAGTGAATCATCTTTGGCTTGCGTGGTCAGATATTTGGCTTTTTTCGCCCAGGCCTCGTTGTCCGTGACGATCATTCCTCCGCCACCGGTGGTGATAAGCTTATTGCCGTTGAAACTGAAGCAGGCAATATCGCCAATATGACCCACTAATTTTTTCTGGAATTTGGCCCCCAGGCTTTCAGTGGCATCCTCGATAATTATCAGGTTGTATTTGCGAGCCAGGGTTACAATCTCATCCATTTTGCATGGATGTCCCAGCACATGCACTGGCATAACGGCGCGCACGGGCCGGCCAGTAACCTTATTGATTAGCCTTCCATCAACCCACCGACAGCCGTTTTCGAGAAAACCAACCAGTTTCTGTGGGTCCATCTGCCAATATTCCGGTTCAGCATCGATGAACACTGGCCAGGCGCCAGTATAGCGGATGGCATTGGCCGGGGCGATGAATGTGAGCGCTGAAAGAATGACCTCGTCCTCCGGTTGAATACCCGCAGCCAATAAGGCAATATGCAAAGCTGAAGTCCCACTGGATGTGGCAACAGCGTATTTATTGCCACTGAAGTCGGCTAACATCTGCTCAAAACGATCCACAAACGGCCCAACTGAGGAAACCCAATTGGTATCCAGGCATTCCTTAATGTAAGCCCATTCATTTCCATGCAATTCCGGAACGCACAAAGGGACAAACCCGGGAGGTGGCGGTGTGCCTGGCTCCATGCGCACCACTGCGGATTCCAAATCAGCAAACAAGCCGTTATTTACATCCGCCACAATCTGCTGGTAATCCGTGTAGTCCTGAACGTTACGCCAGTACTCGTGAATGGGAAAACTAACCACGCGCTTACCGGCCCGAATCAACCGGTTGATCAGTTCGGTTAGGTCACAAGGCTGGTGGTCAGGAATTAGCCCCAGAACTTCCGGGTTGAGCAGATAAGCCCCAGCCTCAATAAATTGTTGGAAAACGGGTCTTTCTGTGATACTCGTGATGCACCCATCCTGAGCTTCGATCACCCCATAGGGAATACAGAACTCGTTTAATCGCACCGCCACAGTCATATCCGCCAATTGTTCCTGGTGATACTCCAACATGGCGCTGAAGTTTACCCTGGTCAACACATCCCCATTCATCACCAGCAGCGGGGCTCGGATGGTAGAAAGCACGCGCAATGCCCCTGCAATCCCTGATGACTCGCATTCATCAATGTAACGGATCTTTACCCCGAAATCGTGGCCATCTCCGAAATGTTCGACCACAGTATTTGCCTTATAGTGAGTGATCAGGTTAACCTGATCAAAACCAGACTGACGAAGCTGATTGATAGTGAATTCCATCAACGGGCGATTACCGACCGGCAGCATGGGCTTCGGCAGGTCTGCCGCCAGCGGGTGCAAACGGGTAGTTTGCCCACCCGCCAAAACCACTGCTTGAAGAGAGATTTTGGGAGCCGGCAGCAACTCATCCATGGTCACCAGATTAACCACCCGGCCATCATCATCAAGCAGTGGTACGTGACGCAAGACCCATTTTTTCATCAGGTCAAGGATTTCGGTTTTGCTGGCAGACTGGGATGCAGTGATCGGTTTAGGGTAAAGCGTGGCAGATTTGCGCTCCAACATGCGCTGAACCGGCATGTCCATCGTATCTCCAACCAAAATAGCGCGGCGAATATCGCCATCAGTAATTGTACCGACGAGATGTTGGTCGTCATCCACCACCAGAACAATCCCTTTGCCGTTCTGGTTCAAATGCTCAACGGCTATCCGTTGCGTATCAAAAGAAGAGATTAACAGTTTTTTGAAAATCGTTTTTTCCATCTGGAAAATCACCTTTGTGAGCCAAAAGGCTTGGCGGGAATCCCTGCAACAGTTGTACCTTCGGGCACGTTCTTCACCACG